>Ga0207687_10000036_pt1 | contig 121934 bp, 126 predicted proteins | sample KBSM54metaG_FD_184399 | JGI IMG/M metagenome (GOLD analysis project Ga0207687, IMG submission 184399) | Miscanthus rhizosphere microbial communities from Kellogg Biological Station, Michigan, USA - KBS M5-4 metaG (SPAdes) (version 2) | ecosystem: Host-associated > Plants > Roots > Rhizosphere...
GGGTAAGACCTCGTGGAGGGCCGAACCGACCTAGGTTGAAAACTGGGCGGATGACCTGTGGATCGGAGTGAAAGGCTAATCAAGCTCAGAGATATCTGGTTCTCTCCGAAATATATTTAGGTATAGCCTCGAGTAATTGTGTTGTGGCCGTAGAGCACTGTTTGGATTAGGGGCCCTACCAGGTTACCGACTTCAGGCAAACTCCGAAGACCATTACATTTAACTCGGGAGTCAGTGTGCGGGGGATAAACTTCGTACGCGAGAGGGAAACAACCCAGACCATCAGCTAAGGACCCCAAGTGCTAGCTAAGTGGCAAACGATGTCCGAATGCAGAGACAACCAAGAGGTTGGCTTAGAAGCAGCCACCCTTGAAAGAGTGCGTAACAGCTCACTGGTCAAGTGTTCGGGCGCGGATAATTCAACGGGGCTCAAGCTAGCCTCCGAAGCTATGGGTGTATAGGCCTGCGGGCTCTATACGCGGTAGGAGAGCGTTCCAGTTGCGTGAAGCGGTGTCGTAAGGCCCCGTGGAGTGGCTGGAAGTGAGAATGCCGGCATGAGTAACGAAAGTGGGGTGAGACTCCCCACCACCGATTGTCCAAGGTTTCCTGAGTAAAGTTCGTCTGCTCAGGGTTAGTCGGGACCTAAGGCGAGGCCGAAAGGCGTAGCCGATGGCCAACAGGTTGATATTCCTGTACCACGTTGCTTCCGTTATGACCGATGGGGGGACGGGGAAGGGTAAGAGAACCCAGGCGATGGTCGTCCTGGGGCAAGCACGTAGCTAGTCGCTGTAGGAAAATCCGCAGCGGCGTTTTGACGCGAGGTGCGATGCCAGCTGGTGTGTAACCGGCGAGTCTCCGATCCCATGCCTCCGAGAAAAGCCTCTAGGCAGGATTCGCGTGCCCGTACCGATAACCGACACAGGTGGACAAGTAGAACATACTGAGGTGAGCGAGCTAACTCTCGTTAAGGAACTCGGCAAAATCGTCCCGTAACTTCGGGAGAAGGGACGCCCCGGTAGGGTGAACTCCATACGGAGGGAGCTCGAGGGGGCCGCAGTGAATTGGTCCAACCGACTGTTTACCAAAAACACAGGGCTCTGCTAAGTCGTAAGACGACGTATAGGGTCTGACGCCTGCCCGGTGCCGGAAGGTTACGCGGACTTGTTAGCGCTTCGGCGCGAAGCAGTGAAGCTAAGCCCCGGTAAACGGCGGCCGTAACTATAACGGTCCTAAGGTAGCGAAATTCCTTGTCGGGTAAGTTCCGACCTGCACGAATGGCGTAACGAGTTGGACGCTGTCTCAACGAGAGGCTCGGTGAAATTAAAGTCTCGGTGAAGATGCCGAGTACCCGCAGCTAGACGGAAAGACCCCGTGAACCTTTACTGCAACTTGATATTGGAGTTTGGGGTATCTCGCTCAGGATAGGTGGGAGACTATGAACCAGTGGCTTCGGCCGCTGGGGAGTCACCCTTGAGATACCACCCTTGGTGCTCTGAGCTTCTAACACCACGCCGTGATCCGGGTGGTGAACAGTGTCAGGCGGGCAGTTTGACTGGGGCGGTCGCCTCCTAAAGAGTAACGGAGGCGCCCAAAGGTTCCCTCAGCACGGTTGGAAATCGTGCGTAGAGTGTAAAGGCAACAAGGGAGCTTGACTGCGAGACCGACGGGTCGAGCAGGAACGAAAGTTGGGCTTAGTGATCCGGCGGTAGCAAGTGGAAGCGCCGTCGCTCAACGGATAAAAGGTACTCCGGGGATAACAGGCTTATCGGTTCCAAGAGTCCACATCGACGAACCGGTTTGGCACCTCGATGTCGGCTCGTCGCATCCTGGGGCTGGAGTAGGTCCCAAGGGTTGGGCTGTTCGCCCATTAAAGCGGTACGCGAGCTGGGTTCAGAACGTCGTGAGACAGTTCGGTCCCTATCTGCTGTGGGCGTTGGAGAATTGAGAGGAGTCATCCCTAGTACGAGAGGACCGGGATGAACATGCCTCTGGTGTATCTGTTGTCCTGCCAAGGGCATCGCAGGTTAGCTACGCATGGAACGGATAACCGCTGAAAGCATCTAAGCGGGAAGCCGTCCTCGAGATAAGTTCTCCCATCCCCTTGAGGGAGTAAGACCCCTGGTAGACCACCAGGTTGATAGGCCGGCGGTGGAAGCGCAGCAATGCACGTAGCCGACCGGTACTAATGGGTCGAGGGCTTGACGGATATTTTTTAAATACCTTGCGGTCTTGTGCGGTTTTCAAGCTCCACCGGGCGTAGCGTCTCGCAAAATTCCGGTGGCGCATAGCGAGAGGGAGACACCTCTTCCCATTCCGAACAGAGCAGTTAAGCCTCTCAGCGCCGATGGTACTTGGGGGGAAACCTCCTGGGAGAGTAGGTCGCCGCCGGTTCTTCTTATTGCAGCCCGCGCCACGAATTGGCGCGGGCTGCGGCGTTCTATGCCCATCGCTTGCTTCTAGAACCCCTCGCTACCGCGACAATTCGCGGCCCGGCCTGCGGAAACCGGCTTCTTCAAGCAAGGTGCACTGCGATCTGCGATGGGCCGCTCGAGAGCGCGGCGGGTTTGCAGGTCTTGCGCAACCCTGGCGAGGCCTCCCAGCGGGCTCTAAGCCGTACTCGCCGAGGGTTGCGAAGTCGATTAGAAGATCTACGGCGTCGGTCAGCCGCTTCTTGGTTTTGGTCGTTGAATCGAACATGAGTTCGTACAAGGTAGAAGGGGGCTCGGACGTCATCGGCATTCTGCAAGTCTGGTTGCACCGCTACCCGAAAAGCGCTGCAAATAAGCAGTTTCAGGGCATGTCGCGGAGCTACTGGCGCCAGTAGCTCCGCAAACCCCAGAAGCGCAAATCAGCGGGCGTTTCCCGGAGAAGCTTGGTGTGGCTGCTGGCCACGCTCCGTGACGCCGCGCACAGAAGAGCCTACCTGTTTTTCGGCGCCTTGTGCAAATCCGAGGACGAGGCGGGCGGTCTCGCCTGGCTTCTCCACATTCGGCGAGTGGCCAGCGCCGGCGATCAGGTGGATCTGCGCCGCGGGGACCGCCGCCTTGTACTGATCCAGGGCCCGCTGGGGATCGTTGACGATCTGCTCCTCGGCGCCCATCAGGACCATCAGCGGCTTGCCGCTTGCCTTCATCCGCTGGTCTAGCGCCTCTTCATCAAGGAAGTCGTCGACGCCGCCGGGGGAGTCGTCGTAGGCGGTGTAGGTCAGCCGCTTGACGTCCTCGACGAAGGCGTCGGGGACGTCGAACCCGGGCGCGAAGGCGACCGCGAGGCCGTCGCGGACCGAGAAGTCGGGCTTGATCTGCCATAGCGCCTCGCCGAGCACCGGCTGGAAGGCGAGGCCTGCGATGAAGCCGAGGTCACCGTAGGAGTTGTCGGGTGGCATGTCGATGATCACCGCTCGGCCGACCAGGCGCGAGTGTTCCTGGGAGAGGGCGACGGTGACCGCGCCGCCGAGCGAGTGGCCGACGACCTCGGCGTCTTTAACCCGCAGCCGCCTCAGCGCCTCGGCGACCACCTTCGCCTGGTTCTGCGGCGTGTAGCCCGAACTCGGCTTTTCCGAGCCGCCGTGGCCGAGGAGGTCGACCTCGACCACCCGGTGGCGGCGTTCGAGCGCCGGCAGCATCCCGTCCCACCAGTCCATCGCGCAGCTGAAGCAGTGGATGAGCACGATCGGTGAGCCCTCGCGTGGCCCGCGTTCGCGTACCTGCAGGTCTCCACCGGGGAGTCTGAGGATGCGGCCGCCGGGCACGGTGACGTGGGCGCTGCCGGTCTCTCCATCGACCACCAGGGCGTTGACGACCAGCAGCGCCAGGAGCGCCGCCACCACACCGATCGCGATCGTCCCCCGTCGCCTCATGGCCGGTCGTTACCCTAGCCCGGTGAGCTCGGAGCGAGCAAGCTGATGGAGAAGTTCGTGATCCAGGGCGGCGTCCCCCTCTCGGGGGAGGTCACCGTGGCCGGCAACAAGAACGCGGCGCTGCCGATCCTCGCCGCCTGCCTGCTGACCGAGGAGGAGGTGCTGCTGCACCGGGTGCCGCGGATCCGCGACACCGAAGCCCAGATCGCCTTGCTCGAGCAGCTCGGGGTCGAGGTCGAGTGGGTCGGGGAGAACAGCGTCCGGCTCTGTGCCCGCGAGGTCGGGGGAGCGGTCGACGAGGAGCTCTCCGGCAAGATCCGCGCCTCCTTCCTGCTCGCGGGGCCGCTGCTGGCCCGTTTCGGCGAGGCGAGGATGCCGCCGCCTGGCGGGGACTTCATCGGCCGCCGGCGCCTTGACGCTCACCTCGACGCCTTCGAGGACCTCGGCGCCCGCGTTGACGGCAGCCGCTGGATCGAGCTCAGCGCCCCGAACGGTCTGCAGGCCTGCGAGATCTTCATGGACGAGCCCTCGGTGATGGGCACCGAGAACGCTCTGATGGCGGCGGCGCTGACCCCCGGTGCCACCCAGATCGCCAACGCCGCCTCCGAGCCGCACGTGCAGGACCTGGCGCACCTGCTGACCGCGATGGGGGCCCGGGTCGACGGGATCGGCTCGAACGTGATGGTGGTCAACGGGGCCGAGAGCCTCAGCGGTGCCGAGTACACGATCTCCTGCGATCACATCGAGGTCGGCAGCTTCATGGCGCTGGCGGCAGCGACCGGCGGCGACCTGCGCATCCGCGACGTCAATCCCAAAGACCTGACCAACGTCCGCCGCCAGTTCAAGCGGCTCGGCCTGCGTTCGGAGATCCAGGGCGATGACGTCTTCGTCCCCGCCCGCCAGGAGCTCGAGATCGAAGCCGACCTCGGCGGCGCGATCCCGAAGATCGAGGACGGGCCCTGGCCGGCCTTCCCGGCGGACATGACCTCGATCGCGCTGGCCCTGGCGACCCAGGCTAATGGCGAGATCCTGATCTTCGAGAAGATGTTCGAGAACCGGTTGTTCTTCGTCGACAAGCTGGTCGCGATGGGCGCTCGGATCACGCTGTGCGATCCCCACCGGGCGATCGTCAGCGGTCCGAGCCGGCTTCACGGCGAGCGCGTCTCCAGCCCCGACATCCGCGCCGGGATGGCGATGCTCATCGCCGCCTGCGCGGCGGAGGGGACGTCCGAGATCGGCGAGATTCGCCAGATCGACCGTGGCTACGAGCGGATCGACGAGCGCCTCCGCGACCTCGGTGCGCAGATCGAACGGGTCTCTGCGGAGGTCCCTGCTTAGCAGGGATTTCGCGCCAGCTCACGTAAGGTCTCAGCCGATGATCCACCCGATTCCGCCCGGAACGCGCGACGTGCTGCCCGAGGAGATGCGCGAGCTGCGCCGCCTCCAAGGCGCCCTGCTCGAGGTCTTCGAGGGGCGCGGCTACGGCGAGGTGGCGACCCCGGCACTCGAATACGACGAGGTGCTGACCCGCGGCGGCGGCCGCGGCGACCACGCCGCCTACCGGTTCTTCGACGAGAGCGGCGAGCTGCTGGCGCTGCGCTCGGAAATGACGGTCCCGATCGCCAGGCTGGCGGCTACCCGCTACGGGCAGGTGGAGCCCCCGCACCGTTTTTGTTACATCGCCGGCGCCTATCGCGCCGTCAGCCCCCAGCGCGGGGAGATGCGGGAATTCCTTCAGGCGGGGGTCGAGCTGATCGGCGCCCCGGCGGCGGCGGGGACGGTCGAGGTGATCGACGTCCTCGAAGCTGCACTCGATGCCGCCGGCCTCGGCAGCGCCGTGATCGGCCTCGGCGACGCCGATCTCTACCGCGACCTGCTGAGCGAGCTCGGCCTGGCGGAGGAGGCGCGCGATTCGGCTCTGGCACGCCTGGCCGCCCACGACCTCGTCGGCCTCGAGGAAGAGCTCGAGGCGGCCGGGGTGGCCGGCGAGCGGGTGCAGTCCTGCCTGACGCTCTCGCAGTTGCGCGGCGGGCCGGAGGTCCTGGAGCAGGCGCGCGAGCACGAGGCGGCCGCCGTCGCCCGGGCGAGCGAGCGTCTTCGCGACGTCAACGAGGCCCTGGGATCGCGGGCGGGCGGCCATCGCGTCCAGTTCGATTTCGGCCTGATGCGCGACCTCGACTACTACAACGGCGCCATCCTCGAGGTCTACGACCCGGCGGTCGGGCGTGTCCTCGGCGGCGGCGGCCGCTACGACGGGCTGATGAAGCGGTTCGGGCTCGACTTATCTGCCGCCGGCTTCGCCCTCGACCTTGAGCGGGTCCAGGTGGCGCGGGTCGAGGAGCGCCGGCGCGGGGGAGGGGACCGATGAGCGAGCCGCTGAAGCTGGCGGTGCCGCGCGGCGCCCTCTTCGGGGAAACCCTCGACATCCTCGACGCCGCCGGCGTCGACACCTCCGAGCCGCGCGGCGACTCGCGCTCGCTGATCTTCGAGACCCCGCAGATGACCCTGGTGACGATGCGCCCCTCCGACGTCCCCACCTACGTCGAGGCCGGCGCCGCCGACGTCGGCATCACCGGCAAGGACGTGCTGCTGGAGCAGAGCGACCGCCCGGTCTACGAGCTGCTCGACCTCGGCTACGGGCGCTGCCGCATGGTCCTTGCCGGCCGGGTCGGGTCCGACCGCCTGGGCGATTCCGAGCGCTCGCTGGGGGCGATGCGGATCGCCACCAAGTACCCGCGGATCGCCGAGCGCTACTTCGAGTCCACCGGCCGCCAGATCGAGCTGATCGAGGTCAAGGGCTCAGTCGAGCTGGCGCCGCTGGTTGGCCTCGGCGACGGGATCGTCGACCTCGTCGCTACCGGGCGGACTCTGGAAGAGAACGAACTCGAGGTGCGCGAGGAGATCGTCGAGTGCACCGCCCGCTTCGTCGCCAACCGCGTCGCCCACAAGCTGCGGGCAGCCGAGATCGACGAGCTGACCGAGAAGCTGCGCGAGGCGAGCCGGGGATGAGGGCGCGCCGCTTCGCCTGGGAGGGGGCGGCCGAGACCGCCGCCGCGCTGCGCGCCTGGGCGGCCGAGACCGCTCCGGCCGTCGACGTCGGGCCGATCGGCCGCGAGGTCGCCGAGGAAGGCGACGAGGCGGTGCTGCGGCTGACCGCGAAGTTCGACGCGCCGGGCGTGACCCTGGAGTCGCTGCGGGTTGACCCCGCCGACGCCGAGGCGGCGCTGGCGGTGACCGAGCCGCAGCTGCGGGCTGCGCTCGATGCCGCCGCGGCGAACGTTCGTCGCGTCTGCGAGATCCTCCTCGGCGAGGAGAAGGAGATCGAGCTGCCGGCGGGCCAGAAGGTCCTCTCGCGCGAGGTCCCGGTCGGCGCCGCGGGGATCTACGCCCCTGGCGGTCGCGCCGCCTACCCCTCCAGCGTCCTCATGTGCGCGATCCCGGCGCAGGTGGCGGGGGTGGAGCGGATCGCCCTCGCCTCGCCGCCCGGCGGCGACGGCCGGTTGCACCCGCTCGTCCTCGCCGCGGCGGCGCTCTGCGGGGTCGAGGAGATCTACGCGATGGGTGGCGCTCAAGCGATCTTCGCCCTCGCCTACGGGACCGCGGCGATTCCCGCTGTCGACGCCATCGCCGGGCCCGGCAACGCCTGGGTGCGGGAGGCGAAGCGGGCGGTCTCCGGGACCGTCGGGATCGACTCCCTCGCCGGCCCCTCCGAGCTGATGGTGATCGCCGGCCACGACAGCGACCCCGAGTGGGCGGCGCTGGACCTCTGCGCCCAGGCCGAGCACGGCCCGGAAAGCCCGCTGGTCCTGGCGGCGGTCGAGGAGCAGGTGCTGGAGGCGATCGCCGAGGCCACCGAACGCGCCGCCGCTTCGCGTCCCAGCGTCGCCGACGCGCCGCTCGCCCTGGTCCAGGTGCGCGACCTCGAGGCGGCGATCGACCTCGCCAACGCCTACGCCCCCGAGCACCTCGAGCTGCTGGAGACCGACGCCGCCCTGCTCGCCGAACGGGCGACGACCGCCGGTTGCGTCTTCGTCGGCCGCCACGGGGCCACCGCCTTCGGCGACTACCTCGCCGGCTCCAACCACGTCCTTCCGACCGGTGGCGCCGGGCGCTACGCGGGTCCGCTCGGGCCCGGCACCTTCCGCCGCCGCATCGCCAACGTCGAAATTGGCGCCGAGGCGGCGCGAGAGCTGGCGCCGCACGTCGACGCCCTCGCCCGCGCCGAGGGCTTCCCCGTCCATGCCGAGTCCGCGATGATTAGGAGCAGCCCATGAGCCGCACTGCCGAAAAGCAGCGGGAGACCGCCGAGACCCAGATCAAGCTCTCGCTCGATCTCGACGGCGGCGAGGCGAGCGCCGAGACCGGCGTCGGCTTCCTCGACCATATGCTCGACCTGCTGGCCCGGCACGGCCGGCTGGGGCTGAAGGTAGAGGCGAACGGCGACCTCGAGACCGGTGCGCACCACACGGTGGAGGACGTCGGCATCGTCTTCGGCCAGGCGCTCGACGAGGCGCTCGGCGACCGCGCCGGGATCCGCCGCTACGGCTCGGCGCTGGTGCCGATGGACGAGTCGCTGGCCGAGTGCGCGATCGACATCTCCGGCCGCCCGTACTGCGACTTCGCTGCCGACCTGCCGGTGGTCTCGATCGCCGGCTTCGACAGCGAGCTGGCCGAGGAGTTCTTCCGCGCCGTCGCCAACAGCGCCAAGCTGACCCTGCACATCTGGGTCCGCTCGGGGACCAACGCCCACCACATGATCGAGGCCTCCTTCAAGGCCTTCGCGCGGGCGCTCCGGGTGGCTGTCTCGATCGACCCGGAGGAGACCGGCGTGCCCTCGACCAAGGGGACGCTGAGCCAATGAGCGCGCGAATCGCGATCCTCGATTACGGGATGGGCAACCTGCGCTCGGTCGAGAAGGCCCTGGAGCACGTCGGCGTGACCGCTTCGATCACGAACGACGCCGGCGAGGTGCGGGGCGCCGACGGCGTGATCCTGCCCGGCGTCGGCGCCTTCCCGCGGGCGATGGAGCGGATCCGGGAGCTCGGGCTCGACGAGCTGATCGCCGAGCGGCGGGGGGAGGGGGTGCCGATCCTCGGCATCTGCCTCGGCCTGCAGCTGCTCTTCGATTCGAGCTCCGAGCTCGGCGGCGCCGAGGGCCTCGGCCTGCTCGAGGGGCCGGTCGGCGCGCTCGAGGCCGAGGGCCTCAAGGTCCCGCACATCGGCTGGGAGCCGGTGCGCTGGGAGCGCGAGTCCCGGCTCACCGACGGCATCCCCTCCGAGACCCCCTTCTACTTCGTCCACTCCTTTGCCCCGCGGCCGCGGGGGGAGGACCTGCTCGGCAGTGCCGCCTATGGCGCCCGCTTCGCTTGCGCGGCCGAGCGCGCGAACGTCTTCGGCGTCCAGTTCCACCCGGAGAAGTCGAGCGCCGCCGGCCTGCGGCTGCTCTCCAACTTCGCCGGCGTCTGCGCGAAGTCCCCCGCCGCGGCGTGATCCTCTACCCGGCCATCGACATCCGCGGCGGCAAGGCGGTGCGGCTGGTCCAGGGCGACTACGAGCGCGAGACCGCCTACGACGCCGACCCGGTCGACGCCGCCCGCCGCTGGGCCGAGGAAGGCGCCGAGTTCATCCACGTCGTCGACCTCGACGGGGCGAAAGCGGGACGGCCGCAGAACCTCGACGCGGTGCGGCGGATCGCCGCCGCGGTCGAGTGCCCGATCCAGGTCGGCGGCGGGCTGCGCGACACCGCCGCTGTGGAGGCGGTGCGGGCGGCGGGCGCCCAGCGGGTCGTGCTCGGCACCGCGGCGCTGCGCGATCCCCAGTTCCTCGACGGGATGATCGAGGCGCAGGGCGAGTGCCTCGTCGTCTCGGTCGACGCCCGCGACGGCAAGGTCGCCCTCTCCGGCTGGACCCAGACCAGCGAGCTCGACGTCGCCGATGCGGTCGTCCAGCTGAGCGAGCGCGGCGCCCGCCGCTTCCTCTGCACCGCGATCGAGGTCGACGGCACCATGGAGGGCCCGGCGATCGACCTCCTCAACCGCATCGCCGCCGGCACCGAGGCAAAGATCCTCGCCTCCGGCGGCGTCGGCGACCTCTCCCATCTCGAGCAGCTCGCCGCCGAGGCCGCCCCCAACGTCGACGGCGTCATCGTCGGCCGCGCCCTCTACGAGCGCAAGTTCACCGTCGCCGAAGCCACCGCCGCCCTAACCTGAGCGCATGGCACTGAAGCGCGTGATCCCCTGCTTGGACGTCAACGCGGGGCGGGTGGTCAAGGGGACCAACTTCGTCGGGCTGCGGGACGCCGGGGATCCGGTGGAGCTGGCGGAGCGGTATGACGCCGAGGGGGCCGACGAGCTGGTCTTCCTCGACATCACCGCCTCGCACGAACAGCGGGAGACGATCGTCGAACTGGCGCGGCGGACGGCCGACAACGTCTTCATCCCCTTCACGATCGGCGGCGGCATCCGCTCGGTCGAGGACGCGCAGGCGGTGCTGAACGCGGGAGCCGACAAGGTCTCGGTCAACTCAGCGGCGCTGGCGCGGCCGGAGCTGCTGAGCGAGCTGGCCGACCAGTTCGGCGCCCAGTGCGTTGTGATCGCGATCGACGCCAAGCGCGAGGGAGAGCCACCTGTCTCGTCATCTCCCTGCAGCGCCCCGCCGACCTGGGGCGTCTACATCAACGGCGGCCGGAAACGGGTTGAAGGCCGTGATGCTGTCTCTTGGGCGGAAGAGGCAGTCGAGCGCGGTGCCGGCGAGGTCCTGCTCACCAGCATGGACCGCGACGGCACCAACGACGGCTACGACCTCGAGCTGACGAAGGCGGTAGCCGACGCGGTCGGCGTCCCCGTTATCGCCTCCGGCGGCGCCGGCGAGCTCTCGCACCTCAGCGACGCGATCACCGCGGGCAACGCCGACGCGGTCCTCTGCGCCTCGATCTTCCACTACGGCCACTACCGCGTCCGCGAGGCCAAGGAGCGGCTAGACGCAGACGGAATCCCCGTTCGTATCTGAACTGACCCGGATATCCCTCGAACTGGCGGATACTCAAAAAGCCGGCCTAATTAGGCCGGCTTTTGTCAGGGCGAGGGATATCCGGGTCAGCCCCGCATGGCTTCAGCAAGATCACTGACCGTCCAGCTCCCAAGCACCTCGATGCGAGCGAGTTCGTATGGGTGGTTCTTGGTGGCAAGGCCCGGGATCTCGGTAGTTGCTCCCACGTAACCAGCCGCTTCTACGGCAGCTATGACCGTTGAGTCGGAGCGGCCGGAGGGGTAACAGAAGTTCTTCACTGGGACCCCGTATTCGTTTTGGAGAAGCTTCCGGGAGCCGGCTACTTCTTCTTCGAGTGCTTCACCTTCGAGGGTGGTCAGGTCGGAGTGGTGGATCGTGTGGGCTGCTAGCTCCCAGCCGGCTTTGAGCATCGCCTTGACGTTGCTTTCGTAGAGGTCAGAGCCTTCGGCCTTGAGGTTGAGCACGCCGGGCCAGCCGTGTTTGGCGAGGGTCGGCAGGGCGAAGGTGTATTGAGGGCGGTAGCCGTCGTCGAAGGTGAGCACCATCGGTTTGGGCGGCAAGGTGCCTTCTTGGTACCAAGCTTCCTCCACTCGTTCGAGGGTTACTGCTTCGTAGCCCTGTTCTTCTAGCCAGTCCATCTGCTTGCGGAAGCTCGCTCGCGGGACGTAGAGATCCGGGTAGGGGACTTCGGTCTGGGGGCGGCCGAGGACGTGGTACTCGAGGATCGGGACCGAGCCGATGTACGGCTGCCAATCGGGTTGGGGGGTGGCGTTGCGGACTAGGCCGGAGGATTCGCTCGCGCTGTTACTTCCGGAATGGGAGCGTTGCTGCGTCGCCGAGGCGCTCGCCTTATGCCCGCCACCGCCTGATCCGCCGACGAGCGAAACGACCAGCACCACCACCGCCGCGCAGACGATGAGAAGAGCGCCGCCGGCCAGAAGTCGCTGTCGCCGCACTCGTCGGCGCTGCTCCTCGCGCCGCTGCAGCCGCTCGGCCCCCTCACTTCTCTTAACTCGTTCGTCTGAGTAGTCGTCGGCCATCCGCGAAAGCGGTCATCGTAGGGCGTCGAATGGACGAGCTGGCGCAGGCACTTCGCGATGCTCACCCGGAGCTGGAGACCGTGCGGGCGGCGGCGCGGCAGCCGGTTTACCTGGTCGGCGGCGCGGTCCGCGATCTGCTGCTCGGACACCGGCGCGCCGACGTTGACCTGATGGTCGAGGGGGACGCGACGGCGCTGGCGGCCGAGCTCGGCGGCGCCAACTCCGAGCACGACCGCTTCGGCACGGTCAAGGTCGACGTCGACGGGCACGAGGTCGATATCGCCGGCGCGCGCACCGAGCACTACGAGCGGCCGGGGGCGCTGCCCACGGTGACGCCGACCGCGAGCATCGAGGAGGACCTCGCCCGCCGCGACTTCACGATCAACGCGATGGCGATTCCGCTGCAGGGGGAGGCCCGCCTGATCGACCCCTTCGGAGGCAGGCGGGATCTCGAGCAAGGCCTGCTGCGGGTCCTCCACGACCGCTCCTTCGTCGACGACCCGACCCGGGCGATCCGCGCCTCCCGCTACGCCTCCCGCTTTGGCTTCGGGCTCGAGCCGAAGACCGAAGAGCTGCTGCGCCAGACCGACCTGACGACCGTCTCCGCCGACCGCCGCCGCACTGAGCTCGAGCGGCTGGCGGCGGAAGCCGAGGCCGGTGCCGGCTTCGAGCTGCTCGGCGAGTGGGGCCTAATCGACCTGCGCCCGGGAGGAATCGAGCTGTTGCAGGCGGTCGACTCGCTCCTGCAGGCGCCGCACTGGGCGGAGATCGTGCCGCGCGAGCGGGCACTGGTCGCCGCTGCCCTGGGGCCGCCCGGGGCCGAGGAGGTGCTGGCCTCGATGTGGGTGCCGAAACCGGGGGAGGGGGTCGAGCTGGCCGAACGCCGCGATCCGGTCGAGCTGGTCCTGGCCCGGGCGATGGGGGCCGGCTGGCTCGATAACTACCTGACCTCCTGGCGCCGAATCGGGTTGGAGATCGACGGCGACGACCTGATCGCCGCCGGCGTCGAGCAGGGGCCGGCGATCGGGCGCGGGCTGCGGGCGGCACGCCATAAAAAGCTCGAAGGCGAGATATCCGGCCGCGAGGAGGAGCTGGCGACCGCGCTGGCGGCGGCATTGCGGGACTGACGGCCGCTTCTGCTTTGTTACCTGGATGGAGTGGCGCGAGCGCGATGGCGTGCGGTGGCTGGAAGCCGACCTCGGCGGCGCCCGGGCGGCTTTCTCGACCCGCATCGGCGGTGTCAGCGAGGCGCCGTTCGACCAGCTGAACCTTGGCATCCTCACCGACGACGATCCCGAAGCGGTGGCTGAGAACCGCCGCCGCCTCGCCGCCTCGCTCGGTCTCGAACCCAAGCAGGTCGTCTTCGCCCTCCAGGTCCACGGCACCCGCCTGATTCACCACCCGTGCAGCGAGTCGCTCCCCGAAGCCGACGGGCATGTGGTGACGGAGCCCAGGCTGGCGCCGATGGTGTTGGCCGCCGACTGCTTGCCGGTGGCGCTTTATGGGCCGAGCGGGCTGGCGATGGTCCACGGCGGCTGGCGCGGGCTGGCCGGCGGGATCGTTGGGGCGGCCGCCGAGGCGGTGGAAGCGACCGCGGCGGCTGTCGGGCCCGGAATCGGACCCTGCTGTTACGAAGTAGGCGAGGAGGTCCTGGACGCCTTTACCGATCTCGACGGCGTCGCCGCGGGGCGGATGCTCGACCTGCCGGAGGTCGCCCGCCGTCGCCTCGCCGAAGCTGGCGTCGAGCGGATCGAGTCCGCCGGCCTCTGCACCAGCTGCGAGCGCGAGCTCTTCTTCTCCCACCGGCGCGACGACGGCCGCACCGGCCGCCAGGCGGGAATAGCCTGGCTCGAGGAGTAGGGGTGGCCGAGCTGATCCACGACATCGACGCGGCGAAGGTGGCGGCGAACCTGGAGGAGGTCAGGGCCGTGGCTGGCGACGGGGTCGAGTTGCTGGTGGCGACGAAGTACGTCCCGCTGGAGGAGATGGGGAAGCTGGCCGAGGCGGGGGTGCGACTGGTCGGCGAGAACCGCCAGCAGGACCTCGCCGCCAAGCACGAGCGCTGGGGCGACGCTTTCGAGTGGGACTTCATCGGCAACCTGCAGAGCCGCAAGGTCAAGGCGGTGCTGCCGCTCTGCCGCCTAATCCACTCGGTCGCCACCGACTCGGTCCTGGCCCAGCTGGAGAAGCACGGGACGCCGGAGACCGAGGTCCTGGTCGAGGTCGCCCTGGCCGGCGAGGAGGGCAAGGGCGGGGTAGCCCCGGAGGAGCTGCCGGCCTTCCTCGAGCGCTGCCCGGTACGGGTCACGGGGCTGATGACGATGCCCCCGTCCAGCGCGGACCCCGAGCGCTCGCGGCCGTATTTCGCCCGCCTCGCCGAGCTCGCCGCGGCCAACGGCCTCGGGCGCCTCTCGATGGGAACCTCGCAGGACTGGCGGGTCGCGGTCGAGGAGGGGGCGACGATCATCCGCCTCGGTCACGCCCTCTTCGGGTGATTTCGCTCCGAATCTGGGAATAATCTGTAAAGGAGTCGGCCCCCCAAGGCCGAAACACGCTGCAGATATGGCTCTCAAAGACACTTGGCATAGAGCGCTGGTCTACTTCGGACTGGCCGAGGATCACGACTACGGTCCCGAATACGAGGAAGACTTCGAGCCCGAGACGGGAACCGAGGAGGTCTACGAGGGCCGCCGCGAACGCGGCGAGGGCTCTTCCGTCCGGCGCCTGCCGACCTCGCGCCGCCCACGCCGCGACGAGATCGACGACATCTTCGGCGACGACGAACCGATCGGCGGCGGCCGCACCCGGACGCTGCGCCCGGTCGACAACGGCGGCGACGGCGGTGACCTCCAGGTCCACCTGGTGATCCCGCGCAACTTCAACGACGCCCAGCAGGTCGCCGATCAGTTCAAACGCCAGGTCCCGGTAATCCTCAACCTGCAGACCGCCGACCACGAGCTTTCGAAGCGGATGATCGACTTCTGCTCCGGCCTCACCTACGCCCTTGACGGCGGCATGCAGCGGATTGCCGAGAAGATGTTCCTGTTGACGCCCCGCAACGTCGACGTCTCCGCCGAGGAAAAGGCGCGGCTGATCGACAAGGGCTTCTTCAACCAGTCTTAGCCGCGTTTTTGATGCGGTCGTGATTTCTTCACCGGATCGACACGATCCGGCCTCACCTTCTTAACGGTGGCCGCGACGGCCGCTCCTAGGTTCCCGCGGGATCAGATCTATCCCATCCCGAAAGGAACCGAAAATGGTGAAAACCACCAAGCTGGCTTCGCTGCTGGCCGCGGCGCTGCTGTCGATCGCCGCCGTCCTCGCGGTGAGCGCCGCGGCGACGCCGCCGAGCGGCCCGGCGCTGACGAGCGTCCCCGCAGCCAACACGCGGTCTGAAGGCTATGCACCGGGAGACGTGCTCTCGCCCGAGCTGCGGCAGACCGCCGTTGCCCAGGGCGCGACCCGGCTCGAGAACCCCTCGGCGCTGACCTCCTACTACGGCTACGACAACGATGTGCTCAACGCCGCCGGCCAGCCGGTGATGGTTCCGACCCCGGCAAGCGGAGGCAAAGAGGCGCATAAGACCGAGCCCGACAAGAACACCTACCTGGTCTTCAAGGATGGCCTCGCAGGTGCCGACTCGAGCTACGACTACGGCACCCACTTCCTCTTCCAGGGCCACGAGGGTGGAGCCGGAGGCCAGAGCGCGCTGACCCGGATCAACCTCGACGCCAACAGCACCCACCGGATCACTCTGCTGTCCGACCACGACAGTGAAGGCAACCCGCTGGCGACGATCGACGGCTCGACCTGGGACCCCTGGGCGAAGCGCCTGCTGCTGACCACCGAGAACTCGGGCGCTCCCACCTACGCCGCGACGCCGGGCTACCCGTCGGTGGTCACTGACATCTCCGGCGCGATCGGCCGCGGCGGCTACGAGGGGATCCAGAACGACTCCGCCGGCGACATCTGGATCGACGAGGACATCGGCGGCTCCAGCAAGCCGGGGACGAAGGCCAAGTTCCCCAACAGCTACATCTACCGCTACGTCCCGAAGACGCCGGGCGACCTCCAGCACGGCAAGCTGCAGGCGCTGCAGGTCTTAAACGGCGAAGGCGACCCGATCACCTTCGAGAGCCAGCAGGCCCTGGGCAGCCCCGATCAGCTCGCCCTGCACGTCTACGGGAGCTCGTTCGAGACCCGGTGGGTGACGATCCACAACACCGCGGTTGACGGCAACGCGCCGTTCGCCGCTCTGCCGCTGGCCCGGGCTGCGAAAGCGACTCCGTTCAAGCGTCCGGAGAACGGCGTCTTCCAACCCGGTTCCGGCTTCAAGAGCTACTTCTTCGACGAGACCGGCGACACCAACGCCGACAGCCCGGAGAACGCCAAAGCGGGTGGCTGGGGCTCGATCTTCGAGCTGAACCAGAGCAGCCCGACCGCTAACAATGGCACGATCCACGTCTTCTACAACGGAGACGTGGAGCACGCCAGCTTCGACAACGTCACGTTCCTCTCCAAGAACGCAATCGCCTTCGTCGAAGACGCAGGTGACACCCTGCACACGCAGCGCAACGCGCTCGACTCGGGCTGGGTCTGGAACGTCGGCAAGGACTACGCCGACCCCGCCAATCAACCGGTCCGCTGGCTCGCCGAGGGCCGCGACCCCTCGGCGACGCTGGATGCCGACAACGGCGGCTTCGGCTCCAACGAGGGCGATAACGAGATCACCGGCGTGCTCGTCTCCGACGGCGACCCGAGCCCACAGGGAATCCTCGGCGCCCGCGTCCCGGCGCTGGGGACCCCGCAGTGGCGTTGGTTCTACACCCAGCAGCACGGCGACAACTTCACCTGGGAAGTCCTGGTGAGCAAGCCGTAGCGGCGAAGGCCAAGGTCCGGGAGGCGGCTAGTCTCCCGGACCATGGTCGTTGGTTTCGTAGGTTCCGGCAGCATGGCCACGGCAATCGCCCGCGGCTGGGCTGGTGAGTTCGAGGAGATGCTGTTCTCCGACAGCGGCTCCGGGCGCGCGCAGGCGCTCGCCGGTGAGCTGGGGGGAGAGGTCGCGGCGAACGAGGAGATCGCCCGCCGGGCCGATCTGGTCCTGCTGGCGACCAAGCCGAACAAGCTCGATGAGGTCGCGCCGGAGCTGGCGGCGGCGAAGGAGGTCGTCTCGGTGCTGGCGGCAACGCCGTTGGAGCGGCTGCGCGCAGCGCTACCTGACGCCGAGCAGGTGCTGCGGGTGATGCCGAACGTCGGCGTCGAGGTGCGGCAGGGGGTCCTCTGCGTCGCCGGCACCGCCAGCGAGGGGGCGCGGGAGAAGCTGCAGCTGCTCGGCCACCTGGTCGAGCTGCCCGAGGACGAGTTCGACGCCGCCACCGCGGTGATGGGCTGCTCGCCCGCCTACCTGGCGCTCGCGGTTGAGGCGATCGCCGATGCCGGCGCCGCCGACGGCCTTGATCCGGCGCTGGCCCGCGAGCTGGTCGTCGAGACTGCCGCCGGCACCGCCGAGCTGCTGCGCCGTCATGACCCCCCCGCGGTCCGCAAGGCTGTCGCCTCCCCAGGCGGCAGTACCGAGAAGGGGCTAGAGGCGCTGGAGCGCGAAGGCGCCCGAGAGGCGTTCGCGGCGGCGGTTCGGGCCTCGCTGGAGAAGATGCGCGGGTGATCCCGCTCGCCCTTAACCGCGGCGACGTCGCCGACTACGTCGGCGCCCTTTTTCTCGTCTACGTGATCCTGATCTTCGCCCGGATCGTCATCTCCTTCATCCCGCGGATGCCCTACCGGCCCTGGCTGCGGGCGGTGCTCGACTTCATCACCGAGACCACCGACCCCTACCTCAACTTCTTCCGCCGCTTCCTGCCGCGGTTCGGCGCCGGCGGCTTCGCCCTCGACCTGAGCCCGATGATCGGACTGATCGTCCTCTTCGTCGCCGAGGCGATCGTCGTCGGGCTGATCCGCGGGTGAGCAGCGCCACCGCCCGAGTCTGGGGCCTCGCGGGGGCTGTCTGCGCGCTCGTCGTCGCCGCCGACCAGGCCGCGAAGGCGGCGGTCGAGGCGCACCTGGTGCCGGGGCAGTACGAAGAGGTGCTGGGCCCGCTCGAACTGACGCTCTCCCACAACCGCGGCGTCGCCTTCGGGCTGGCGGGAGGGGCCGGAGTGAAGCTGGTGCTGACGACCGCCCTGGCGCTGGGGGTGATCTGCTGGCTCTTCTACCGCAACCCACAGCGACGGGGAATGTGGCTGGCGGTGGGCCTGGTTGCTGGCGGCGCGATCGGCAACCTTGTCGACCGGATCCGGGCCGGCGCCGTCACCGACTTCATCGTCGTCGGCTCCTGGCCGGCGTTCAACCTCGCCGACGTCTCGATCACCCTGGGGGTGCTACTGCTCGTCTACTTCTACCTCCGCGACGCCGAGCGGGAGGAGCCGGCGCAGCCGGAGGCCGGCAGTGGCTGAGCCGGAGCTGCGGATCGTCCACCTCGACGAGCAGCTGGCGGTGGTCGACAAGCCGGCCGGCCTCGTCGTCCACCCGGTGCCCTCGCATACCGGCTCCACCCTGGTTGACGAGCTGGCGGAGATCCTCGGCGGCGGCGGGGACCCGGAGCGGCCGGGGATCGTCCACCGCCTCGATAAAGGGACTAGCGGGCTGTTGGTGGTCGCCCGCGACGACGCGACCCACGCGGCGCTGCAGGAGGCGGTGCGCCAGCGCGAGGTGGAGCGGATCTATCTGGCGCTGGCGGGCGGGCGCCTGGCCTCGCGGACCGGCACGATCGACGCCCCGATCGGCCGCGCCGCCCGCCAGCGGCACCGGATGGCGGTCTCCGGCGCCGCCTCGCGGCAGGCGCGAACCCACTTCGAGGTGCGCGAGCTGCTGCCGCGCGAGACCTACCTGGAGGCGCGGCTGGAGACCGGCCGCACCCACCAGATCCGCGCCCACTTCGCTGCGATCGGCCACCCCCTGACCGGCGATACGACCTACGGCGGCGCCGAACGCTACGGCCTGCGCCGCCAGTTCCTCCACGCCCACCGGCTCGCCTTCGCCCACCCGGAGACGGGCGAGCGGCTCAGCTTCAGGTCCGAGCTGCCGCTGGACCTCGCCACCGCCCTCGAGGCGGCCCACGCCAAGTAGGGCCACCGCTCTACAATCGACGAACCAAATCCCAACCCCCGTCAGGAGCCCGTCGGCCCTGCCTGGCCACCACCAGGTCCCGGCGCGCACAGCGGGGCGCATTGCCCAAAGACCAAAAGGAGAACCACACATGGCTCAGGCAGAACTCAGAGATCTGCTCGAGGCCGGAGTCCACTTCGGCCATCAGACGCGCCGCTGGAACCCGAACATGCGCCGCTTCATCTTCGGCGAGATGGACGGGATCCACATCATCGACCTGCTGCAGACCGAGGCGCTGCTGGAGAACGCCCGCAAATTCGCCGGCGAGCTGGCGACCGGCGGCGGCACCGTCCTCTTCGTCGGCACCAAGAAGCAGGCCGCCGACACCGTCCAGGAATGGGCCGACCGCTGCAAAATGCCCTACGTCAACAAGCGCTGGCTTGGCGGGCTCTTGACCAACTTCAACACGATGTCGGGCCGGATTGCCCGCCTCCACCAGCTCAACGGCTGGAAAGAGGAGGGCAAACTCGACCTCCTGCCGACCAAGGAGCGGATGGGGATGGAGGCCGAACTGGCCAAGCTCGAGTTCAACCTCGGCGGCGTCCGCGACATGGACCGCCTGCCCGACGCCGTCTTCGTCGCCGACCTCAAAACCGAGGAGATCGCGGTCAACGAGGCAGCCCGTCTGCGGATTCCGATCATCGGCCTCGTCGACACCAACTGCGACCCGACCCCGGTCGACTACGTGATCCCCGGCAACGACGACGCGATCCGCTCCTGCGAGCTGGTGATCGGGACGATCGGCGGCGCGATCGAGGAGGGTTCCTCCGCTTGGCGCGTGCAGGAGGAGAAGCGGATCGCCGAAGAGATGGAGCGCCGCAAACGCGAGGAGGAAGAGCGCAAGAAACGCGAGGAGGAAGAGAAAGCCCGCGTCGAAGCGCTGGAGGCGAAAAAAGCCGCTGAGGAAGCCGAAAAAGCGGCCCAGGCGACTGCTGCGGCGCAGCAGAAAGCCCAGCAGCCGCAGGCGCCGCAGGCAAAACAGCCCCAGCCCCAGGCTGCGACTCCTGCCGCTGAGGAGAAACCTGCTCCTACTGTCGCTGGAGACCAGCCCGCCGCTGAGGATGCGCAGCCGTCGGAGGAGCAACCCCCAGCTCCGCCCGAGGAAAGCGCGAAAGCGGCTGACACTGCGAAAGCCGAGGAGGGGAAATGAGCGTTACTGCTGCTGATGTGAAGGCGCTTCGGGATCGGACCGGGGCGGCGATGATGGATGCGAAATCGGCGCTGGTCGAGGCCGACGGCGACGTCGAGCGCGCGGTCGAGCTGCTGCGGGTGAAGGGGCAGGCCTCCGCGGCCAAGCGCGAAGGGCGCGGAACCAACGAGGGCGTCGTCGCCTCCTACATCCACGCCAACGACAAGGTCGGGGCGATGGTCGAAGTTCAGTGCGAGACCGACTTCGTCGCCCGCAACGAGGAGTTCCGGGTCTTCGCCTACCAGGTCGCCCTGCATGCGGCGGCGACCGCGCCGCAGTACGTCTCGACCAACGAAATCGACGAGGCCGAGCGCGAGGCCGAACGGAAGGTCTTCGAGGAGAAGGCGCGCGAAGAAGGCAAGCCCGACAACGTCGTCGAGAAAATCGTCGAGGGTCAGCTGAACAAGTGGGCGAGCGAAGTCGCTCTGCTGGACCAAACCCACGTCAACGCCGAGAAACACGAGGGCAAGACGATCGAGGAGCTGCGCCAGGAGCTGGCGGCGAAAACCGGCGAGAACATCCAGATCGCCCGCTTTTCCTACTTCCGCGTCGGCGAATAAGCTGGCGCCCAGTGACTGACTCCGCCGAGCCGCGCTTCGGGCGCATCCTGCTGAAGCTTTCCGGCGAGGCCCTGATGGGCCGCCAGGACTTCGGCACCGATGCGGCCGAGGTCGACCGGATCGCCAAGCAGGTCGCGGCCGTCCAGGCCCGCGGGGTTGAGGTCGCGATCGTGGTCGGCGCCGGCAACATCTACCGCGGCCTCGACGGGGCGGCGAGCGGGATGGACCGCGCCACTGGCGACTACATGGGAATGCTGGCGACGGTGCTGAACGCCCTCACCCTGCAGGACGCACTCGAGCGCCAGGGCCAGCACACCCGGGTGATGTCGGCGATAGAAGTCCAGGAGGTCGCCGAGCCATACATAAGACGCCGGGCGATGCGCCACCTCGAGAAGGACCGCGTCGTCATCTTCGCCGCCGGCACCGGCAACCCGTTCTTCACCACCGACACCGCAGCGGCGCTGCGAGCGCTGGAGATCCACGCCGAGGCGATCCTGATGGCGAAGAACGGGGTGGAGGGGGTCTTCGACTCCGATCCGGCGACGAACCCCGACGCCGAGTTCATCCCCGCGATCAGCCACCGGGAGGCGATCGAGCGGGGGTTGCGGGTGATGGACTCAACCGCGCTCTCGCTCTGCATGGACAACGACCTGCCCATCTACGTCTTCAACATGGGCGACGAGACCAACATAGATAGGATCGTTTCCGGCGAAAAAGTGGGGACGTTGGTCTCCAGCAACCCCGCTGCTTAGGAGGATCGGGAACCGGTGGAGCTACTCGACGAACTGCTCGCAGACGCGAAGGAACGGATGACGAAATCCGTCGATTCGACGCGCGGTGAGTTCATCACCGTCCGCACCGGCCGCGCCACCCCGCACCTGCTCGACCGGATCACCGTCGACTACTACGGCAACCCGACGCCACTGAAGCAGCTCGCCAACGTCGCCGCCTCGGACGCCCGCCTGCTGACCGTCACGCCCTTCGACAAGAGCGCGATCGGGGCGATCGAGAAATCGATCCAGGAGTCCGACGTCGGCCTGACGCCGAGCAACGACGGCAACCTGATCCGGCTGCGGATCCCGGAGATGACCGAGGAGCGGCGCCGCGAGATGGTCAAGGTCGTGCACGGGGTCGCCGAGGAGGGCCGGGTCGCGATCCGCAACATCCGCCGCGACATCATGAGCGACCTTCGCGACCTGAAAAAGGAAGGCGAAGCCGGCGAGGACGACGAGCGCCGGGCCGAGGCCGACCTGCAGAAACAGACCGACGCGGCGATCGCCGAGATCGATTCCCTGCTCAAAGGCAAGGAAGAGGAGATCCTCGAAGTCTGAGGATCGCGGCCCTCGCGTGACCGCGGCGAAATACGTAGCGATCATCACCGACGGCAACGGCCGCTGGGCGAAGCAGCGGCAGCTGCAGGTGGTCGAGGGGCACCGGGCCGGGGCCGACACCCTGAAGGCGCGGCTGCGCGACGCCGCCGAGCTGGGGATCGAGGAGCTGACCGTCTACTCGTTCTCGACCGAGAACTGGAGCCGGCCCGAAGAGGAGGTCCGCGGCCTGATGGGGATGATGGGCGAGCGGATCGGCACCGAAACCCCGGAGCTGAAGGAGCAAGGCGTGCGGATGCGCTACATCGGCCGCCGCGAGGGCCTTGACCCGGCGCTGGTCGAGCGGATGGAGTGGTCGGAAGCCGAGACCGCGGCGAACGAGCAGATCACCCTCTTCGTCGCCTTCAACTACGGCGGCCGGGCCGAGATCCTCGACGCCGCCCGCCGCTTCGAGGGCGGCTCCGACGACGACTTCCAGCGCCTCCTCTACGCGCCGGAGATGCACGACCCCGACCTGCTGATCCGCACCAGCGGCGAGCAGCGCCTCTCCAACTACCTGCTCTGGCAGTGCGCCTACTCCGAGCTGGTTTTCCGCGACGAGCTCTGGCCCGACTTCGACCGCGCCGCCCTGGAAGCCTGCCTGCGCGAGTACGAGACGCGGCAGCGGCGATTCGGGAGCCGCACGTGAGCGCCGAGGGGGAGGAGCCGAAGGTCACCGTGGACCTCTTCGACGACGAGATCTTCGAGGACGATTCGCGGCCGGCGCGCAAACCGCCCCGCGAGCCGCGCAAACCTCGGAAAAAACGCCGCCGCGGCAGCGGCGAGACCGCGAAGCGGATCCTCGTGGCGCTGCCCTGGATTGTCTTCGCGATCGCGATCACCGTCGCCGGCGGCATCGTTTTCACGCTGGCGATGATCGCGATCGGGGTTGTGGCCTTGCGCGAGTTCGACGCGATCGCGCGCCGCTACCGGCCGCTCCTGATCCCCTCCTACATCACGGTTGCGGGCCTGGTGATCGCCGCCCACTTCGGCACCGCCTTCAACGTCCTCTACGTGCTGGCCGCCGCCTTCCCGCTGATCTTCGCCTTCGCCGCCCGGCCCCAAAACCAGGAAGGGGCGACGGTCTCGATGGGGGTGACGCTGCTGGGGGTGCTCTGGATCGGCATCCCGCTGGCCCACGCCGTCCTCCTGCGCGACCTGCCTTCGCACGGCGCCGCGCTGCTGATCGACGTCCTCGTCGGCACCTTCGTCGCCGACACCGCCGCTTACGCGACCGGGCGCATGTTCGGCAGCCACAAAATCACCCCTAACATCTCGCCGAACAAGACGATCGAGGGACTGATCGGCGGCTTCCTCATCGGCACCATGGGCTTCTGGTTCGCCGGCCTCTACCAGGACTGGCTCTCTGGCGTGGATGCCCTCCTGATCGGTGCCGCCGTCGCCGCCGTCGCCCCGATCGGCGACCTCTTCGAGTCGCTGCTGAAGCGCGACCTCGGCACCAAGGACACGGGCACCATCTTCGGCCCCCACGGCGGCATCCTCGACCGCCTCGACGCGGTCTTCTTCACCGTCGTCGTCGGCTACTACCTAGCAGTGGCGCTGGTTTACTGAGCCGATGAACGACGACTGGCGCCTACGGATCGATTTTGTCGAGACCCACTTCGCCGACGCTCTCCACGACCGGCTCGACGCGGAGGAGCTCGAGCACGACCTCAGCCGTGCCTTCCACGACCGCGTCATCGTCTCCCGCAACGGGACGGCGATCTTCCTCTACGCCGGCGATCGCGAGCAGGCCGAGAAGGCGCGGGCGTTGGTCGAACGGCTGGCCCGCGAGGACGGAGAGGAGATCAACATCAGCTTCACCCGCTGGCACCCCGAGGCCGAGGAATGGCGGCCGGCCGACCAGCCGCTGCCGCAGGACGCCGAGGCGCGGGCTGCCGAGCACGCGGCGCGGGTCGCTCGCGAGCGACAGGAGTCGCAGGAGAGTGGCGAACCGGAGTACGAGGTGCGGATCGACCTGCCGTCCCACAAAGACGCCCGGGAGCTGGTGGAGCGGCTGGATGCCGAGGGTCTGCGCAGTGTCCACCGCTGGAAGTACGTGCTCCTGGGAGCCGCCGACGAGGATGGCGCCAATCAGCTCGCAGAGCGGATTCGCGGCGAGGTGCCGCCCGGCAGCACCGTCGCGGTTGAGGGCACCTGGCGCGAGGCCTATGCCGAGCGGGCGCGCAGCCCCTTCTGGTTCCTCGGCGGCCTGGCGGAATAGCCGGTCCCTATCCTCTGACCAAGCATGAAGAAGGTTCTCGTACTCGGATCGACCGGGTCCATCGGAACGCAGGCGCTTGAGGTGATCGGGCGCTCGGATCAGCTGCAGGCGGTCGGCCTGGCGGCTGGATCGGGCTGGGAGACGGTCCTCGAGCAGGCGCGCGAGCACGGGGTGCCGGCGGTGGCGCTGGCCGACGAGGAGACGGCGGAGCGGGCGCGGGGCGCCTGGAGTGGCCGGGTTCTCTCCGGCGAGGCGGGGATCCGGGAGCTGATCGTCTCTTCCGGCGCCGATCTCGTCCTCAACTCGATCGTCGGCGCGGCCGGTCTCGGCTCGACGATCGTCGCCCTCACGGAGGGGATCGATGTCGCCCTCGCCAACAAGGAGAGCTTGGTGCTCGGCGGTGAGCTGGTGATGGCGCTGGCCGAGGCGACGGGGGCGCGGCTGCTGCCGGTCGATTCCGAGCACTCGGCGCTCTTCCAGCTGATCGGGGCGGAGGCGCCGGGGACGGTCGAACGGCTGGTGCTGACGGCCTCTGGCGGTCCCTTCCGTGGCCGCGACGACCTCGCCAACGTCAGCGTCGCCGACGCCCTCGCCCATCCCACCTGGCGGATGGGGGGGAGGATCACGATCGACTCGGCGACGCTGATGAACAAGGGCTTCGAGGCGATCGAGGCGCATCATCTCTTCGCCGTCCCCTACGAGCGGATCGACGTCGTCGTCCACCCGCAGTCGCTTGTTCACTCGCTGATCCACCTCAACGACGGCTCCTCGCTGGCCCACCTCGGCTATCCCGACATGCGGGTGCCGATCTCCTACGCGCTGCACTACCCCGAGCGTGCCGACGTCGACGTGCCGCAGCTCGACCTCGCCGCCGCCGGCTCGCTGACCTTCGAGCAACCCGACCTCGACACCTTCGCCTGTCTGCGGCTGGCCCTGGAGGCAGGCCGGGCCGGCGGCACCGCGCCGACCGTGCTGAATGCCGTCGACGAGGTCGCCGTCGCCGCCTTCCTCGAAGAGCGGATTCCGTTCACCGCGATCCCGGCGGTGATCGAGCGAGTTCTCGAGGAGATGCCCGCCGCAGCCGTCGGCCACTTCGACGACCTCTTCGCCGCCGACGCCGAGGCGCGCGAACGCAGCCAGGAGCAGGTCAGGGAGCTGGCACCCGCATGAGCTGGTTCCTCGTCTTCCTCGGCTTCTGCTTCCTGATCGTGATCCACGAGGCGGGCCACTTCTTCGCCGCCAAGGCGGTGGGGATGCGGGTCGAGCGCTTCTTCCTCTTCTTCGGCCCGACGATCTGGTCGTTTCGGCGCGGGGAAACCGAGTATGGGATCAAAGCGATCCCGCTCGGCGGCTACGTGAAAATCACCGGCATGAACCCGGAGGAGGATGTTCCTCCGGAGCACGAAGCCAACGCCTACTTCCGCAAGCCGGTCTGGAAGCGGATCGTCGTCGTCGCCGCAGGGCCGGCCGTGAACATCGTGCTGGCGTTCCTGATTCTGTTCGCCGTCTTCTCAATCGGCGGCCTGCAGAAGTCCGACCAGTCGGTGGGACCGATCAAAGCCGACTCGCCAGCTTCGAAGGTGCTGCACGAAGGCGACAAGATCGTCGCTGTCGATGGCAAGCGCTTCCCGGAAGCGAGCCTGGAAAAGCGGCTGGAAGAGTTCGGCGAAGCTGTCAAGGCCCACAAGTGCCCCGGCAAGCAGGTCGAGAACTGCCGCGCCGCGACGCCGGTGCGGCTGACGATCGAACGCGACGGCCAGCTGCAAACGCTCTCCGTCTACCCACGCTACGACAAGGAAGCGAAGCGGGCGCTGATCGGCTTCTCCTACGGCGGCCACTTCGTCCCGATCAGTTTCGGCCACGCGGTTGACAAGTCGCTCGACTCGATCTGGCTCGTGACTAGCAAGACGGCGACCGTCTTCGGGCGGATCTTCGAGACCGAACAGCGCAAGCAGATCTCGGGCATCGTCGGGACCAGCGACGTTGGCCACGCCGCGGTCGAACAGGGGTGGCGGGAGGCCTTCCTGCTGCTGGCCCTGGTCAGCCTCTCGCTGGGGATGATCAACCTGCTGCCGATCCTGCCCCTAGACGGCGGTCACATCTTCTGGGCTGTGATCGAGAAATTGCGTGGGCAGCCCGTCTCGCTACGGGTGATGGAGCGGGCAACCATGGTCGGCATCGCCTTGGTCCTGATCCTGATGTTCATCGGTCTCTCCAATGACATCGGCCGAATCACCGGCGAAGGGTTCGAAACCCGCTAGCGCGGGGGCAGCACTCGAAAGCGTGCGGCGGCCGGCGTCGGATCGGTCAGACCGTCGAGGACAGCCGCGACCCTGACCCGGTGCGCGCCCAGCTTCAGGGAGGGAGTCGTGAAGGGCGAGCGGCAGGCCTTGAACGGCTTCGCGTCGACGCTGCAGCGAAAGGTGGCGCCGGGCGCCGTCGACGAGAACCTCAAGGTCGGCGTCCGGTCGCGGGTCTTGGCCGGAGGCTTGAGGGTGAGTCTCGTGTCGGGTGCTTCCGGGGCGGCGGCGAGAGCAGGTGGGCCCGGGGGAGCAGCCTGGGCGAGGGGAGAAGACGGGGATTCGGCGCTTGCGGGCGCCGGTTCGACCGCAGGCGGTTCTTCGACCGGCGGCAGTTCCGGTCCGGTGGTTTTGAAGATGCGGTCGATCCCGTGTGAGGTGCCGGTCGGGTTTTTGGCGACCAGCCTGAAGTGGTAGGTGGTCGTGGGGGACAAGCCGCTCACCGTCGCCGACTCGGGGACCGAGGATGCGCCGCTGCCGGCAGGAGCTTCGGCGGTTTTCTGTCCGTAGGTGGTCGTCTGCCCGTATTCGAAGAAGTAGTCCGTTGCCTGTTCGGAAGGGTTGACGGTGCCGTTGAGCGTCGCTTCGGTTTCGCTGACGGCGCTGGCGGAGCCGGTGCTGACCACGGGCGCGGCGGGTCCGCTCACCGTAATCGTCCCCTTCATCTGACCCGGGTGGACCGGGCAGTAGAAGTGATAGATCCCGCCTTGGGCGAAGGTGCAGGAGCCGCTCCAGTTCGCTTTACCGACGTTGGAGGTTCCGGTGCAACTGGGGGCTTCTGGGCCGCCGCTTTCCCAGGCCAGGCCGTGGAGGTTCGCGGTCGCGTTTTTGAAAGCCACGGAGTCGCCGCTGGCCACTTCCGCGGTCGAGGGAGTCCAGGCGTAGGTGGCAAGCGAGTTGCCGGTGACTTCGATCGTCGGTTCGGCTGCGAGTCCGCCGGCAGCGGTGACCCCAAGCACGGCAAGGGCCAGGAGTGCCCCGGCGAGCAGTGACCTATTCATGTAGTTCGACTCTCCTCGTGATCGTCACGGCCGAGCCGCCGAGCGGCGTGACGGTGGCCTTCAAGGTCAGGGGCAGCTGCCCCCGCTGGCGAAGCGCGCGCTGCGCGGAAGCTTTCAGGGCCACGGCGAATCGCACCTCGCCGGAGCTCGTGAGGGAGCGGGTGAGCTTGCCGACCCGGACCCTCCCCTCGGTTCGCTGCCCCAGGGATGCGCGCTTTGCCTCGAGCGCGACGACCAGGCGGCCGCCGGCAGCCGCGGGGGAGACGGCGATCGCGCCGCGGGCCACCGCGCCGTGCTGATTCCTCGACAGGCGCAGGGATTCGACCAGTGGGCCTTCGGGAGCTGCCGGCGGTGCTCCAGTCTCGGATCCGGGAGCGGGCGTCGGTTCGCCGGCGGCAACCGTGATCGTCCCCTTCATTTCTTCGGGGTGGACGGTGCAGACGAAGGTGTAAGTGCCCGCCTGCGAGAACGAACAAGTTCCGCTCCAAGAGGTGCCGAAGTCATCGACGGGAATCCCGGTGCAGCTCGGCTTTTCGGGTCCTCCCGTCCAGTGGACCCCATGGGGCACGAGGTTGCCGGGATTGCGGAAGGCCACAGTCCCGCCGGCCGTCGAGGTCACATCCGACGGCTTCCAGGCGAATCCGTTCGGCGTTTCGGCGGGTTCGACGGTGATGTCCTCGGCGGAGCTGGCCCTGGCCACCTGGAAGGCGGCCAGGGAAACGAGGGCGAGCAGGAGCAGCCGCCGGCCAAGCCGCCGCTTTGCCTCTCCACGCCTGGACGGACCCATTCATCCGCGATACGGCCGCCAGGGCAGCGAGGTTCACCCGGGGCGTGATCCCCGCTCGATACGCTCTCTACATGGCTTCCAAACGGCAAATATGGGTCGGCAACGTGCCGATCGGCGGCGGCGCTCCGGTCGCCGTGCAGACGATGACCAAGACCGAGACCGCGAACCTGGCGGCGACGATGGACCAGATCCGCAAGGTCGCCGACGCGGGAGCCGACCTGGTCCGCTGCGCGGTGCCGCGGGAGAAGGACGCGGAGGCGCTGAAGACGATCGTCAAAGAGTCGCCGATCCCGGTGATCGCCGACATCCACTTCAACCACACGCTGGCGCTGAAAGCGATCGACGCGGGTGCCCACTGCATCCGCCTCAACCCCGGCAACATCGGCGGCCGCGAGAAAGTCGCCAAGGTCGCGGAGAAGGCGAACGCGAAGAACGTGCCGATGCGAATTGGCGTCAACTCCGGCTCACTGCCAAAGCACCTGCACGCGCTCGAGCGCGAAGCGCCGGTCGAGGCGCTGGTCGCCGCCGCGGTCGAGTTTGTCGAGCTGATGGAGGGCCTCGACTTCGAGAACTTCAAGGTTTCGATCAAGTCGACCAACGTGCCGAACACGATCGCCGCCAACCGCCTGCTCTCGGAGAAGATCCCCTATCCGCTGCACCTCGGGGTGACCGAGGCGGGGACGAAATGGGGCGGCTCGCTGAAATCAGCCGTCGGTCTGGGCACGCTGCTCGCGGATGGCATTGGCGACACGATCCGGATCAGCCTCTCGACCTTCCACGCCGAGGAGGAGGTCAAAGTTGGCTGGGAGATCCTCAAGGCGTTGCAGCTGCGCGAGCGCGGCCCGGTCCTGATCGCCTGCCCGACCTGTGGCCGCCTCCAGTTCGACATGGACTCAGTGGTGGCGGAAATCGAGCAGCGCCTCGAAAGCTACGAGGAGCCGGTCGAGGTCGCCGTCCTCGGCTGTGCGGTCAACGGGATCGGCGAGGCCAGCCACGCCGACTTCGGCATCGCCGGTGCCAAGAACGAGGGTCTGATCTTCGCCGGCGGCAAACCGCTGCGCAAGGTCCCGCAGGCCAAGCTCGTCGACACCCTCTTCGAAGAGATCGACAAATCTCTCGACCGCGGCGGCCAAGTCGAGTTCGACGAGGCCGAGTCCCAGGAGGGGGCAGAGTGGGTCGCCAACATCGAGCGCGAAAACGCCGGCGACCTCACCCCCGAGAAGATCGCCGCGATGGAGGCCGAAGCTGTCGAGCGCGGCGAGGCCGACAAAGTCCTCCTCGACGAGGAGGCCTCGCCGACCGCCGGGCGCAGGTTCACCCGGGCTTAGCGGATAGGTTTCGCGGCGTGAGCCGCCTCTCTCAGACCTTCCTGCCGACCCTCAAGGACGCGCCCGCTGACGCGGAGGCGATCTCGCACAAGCTGATGGTGCGGGCGGGGTTGATCCGGCAGCTGGGGGCCGGGTTGTGGAGCTATCTGCCGGCGGGGTGGCGGGTGGAGCGGAAGGTCGAGCAGATCATTCGCGAGGAGATGGAGCGGATCGGCTGCCAGGAGATGCTGATGCCGCTGCTGATGCCCGCGGAGCCCTGGGAGAAAACGGGCCGCTATGCGATCGAGGAGCTGTTCAAGCTCGAAGACCGCAAGGGCTCGCCGCTGGTGCTGGCGATGACGCACGAGGAGGCGGTGACCACGCACGTGGCCCGCGACGTGCGCTCCTACCGAGATCTGCCGCTGATGCTCTTCCACATCCAGACGAAGGAGCGCGACGAGCCACGACCGCGGGCCGGCGTCCTGCGCACGCGCGAGTTCACGATGAAGGACGCCTACTCCTTCGACCGCGACGAGGAGGGGCTGGCCCGCTCCTACGAGCTGCAGGCCGAGGCCTACGGGCGGATCCTCGATCGCTGCGGGGTGCGCTGGTACCGGGTCGAGTCCGACGTCGGGATGATGGGCGGCACCGACGCCGACGAGTACATGGCGCCCTGCCCGGCGGGCGAGGACGAGGTGGCGCTGGCGCCGGGGTACGCGGCCAACGTCGAGATCGCCTCGGCCGAACCGCAGCCGGTCGAGCTGCCAGCGCCGCTGGCCGCGCCCGAGGAGGTCGAGACCCCGGGGATGAGCAAGGTCGAGACGGTCGCCGACCACCTCGGTCTGCCGCACGGGGCCTTCATCAAGACCCTGCCGATCATCGTCGAGGGCCGCGGGATGGTCCTCGTCCTGCTGCGCGGCGACCACCGGCTGAACGAGACCAAGCTCCGCAACGGGATGAAAACCGACTTCCGCCAAGCCAGCGCCGAGGAGATCGAGGAGCAGCTGGGGCCGGTCGGCTACCTCGGGCCGGTCGGCAGCGGCCTGCCGATCATCAAGGACGCGGCGCTGACCGGCAACTCCTACGTCACCGGCGCCAACAAGCCAGACACCCACCTGCGGGGAGTCGATCCCGGGCGGGACTTCGAGTCGTATGAGATGGACGTGCGCAAGGTCGAGGCCGGGGATACGGCGCCCGATGGCGGCGCAATCGAGATCGAGACCGCGATCGAGGTCGGCAACATCTTCAAGCTCGGCACCAAATATTCAGAGGCGCTCGGGGCCACCTACCTCGACGAGAACGGGTCCGAACACCCAGTGGTGATGGGTTGCTACGGGATCGGCCCGGCGCGGATCGTCGCCGCGGCGATTGAGCAGGGCGCCGACGAGCGCGGAATCGTCTGGCCGAAGGCGATCGCGCCCTGGCAGATTCACCTCGTTTCCCTGGCCAAGGCCGGCGATCCGGAGCGCGAGGCCGCCGACAAGCTCTACGAGGAGCTCCGTGCCGGCGGCGCCGAGGTCCTCTACGACGACCGCGACGCCGGACCGGGGGAGAAGCTGACCGACGCCGAGCTGATCGGCTGCCCGTTGCGGATCGTTGCCGGCCGCCGCGGCCTCGCCGAAGGCGTCGTCGAGGCGACCGAGCGCGCCAACGGCGCCGAGCACAAGCTGCCGCTGGAGGACGCCGCCGCGCAGGCGCTGTCGCTCCTCGATGACTGACCGGGACCCCTTTGGCCGCGGCCGCGTGCGCCGCCTCTTCGGACTCGACCGCAGCGCGCCCCCGCCTCCGACGACCCGCAAGGGCGAGCCGCTACGCCCTTGGACGATCCCCAACGCGGTTGGCTACCTGCGCCTCGCCGCGCTCCCGGTCTTCCTCGTCCTCGCTTACAACACCGAGGACGGGACCTCGTTTGCCTCGGCAATGGTCTTCTGGGCGATCGCGGCGGGCGACTACCTGGACGGGATTCTCGCCCGGATCACCGGCCAGTACAGCCGCATGGGCGCCCTGCTCGACCCGCTGGTCGACCGGCTGACGATCCTCGCCGGCGCCGTCGTCTGCTGGAGTTTCGAGCTGCTGCCGCGCTGGGCGCTGGCGCTGATGGCGCTACGCGAGCTCTCGATGCTGATCCTCGCCGAGTACGGCCTCCGCCACGGCGTCGACATCGAGGTCAACTGGCCCGGCCGGCTCTCGGTCTTCCCGCTAATGGGCGGAATCTGGCTGGCGTTGCTCTCGCCCGGCTGGGTGGCGACGGCGCTGGTCCTCTGGGGCCTGGCGATGGCGATCCTCGCCACCGTCCTCTACGCCCGGACGGGAATGCGGGCGGTTCGCGCCCGGCAGGCTGCAAGCTGAGCTTCAGATGTACCCAAACCCTTAACCTGGGGTTGAACCTTTTCCCCGCAGGGGTTTATCATCCGCTTTCGCCAACGGAGGCCCCGCCTCCTCGAGTTAGGAGCACGATGGAGGACACCTTTCCCGATCTTGGGTCCCTCAGCGACAAGGAGCTGAAGGACATGATCGACAACCTGACGGCTGAGGAGAACGAGATCTCCTACAAGCGCCGCGTCCTGCACGGGAAGATCGACATCCTGCGGGCCGAGCTGGTCAACCGTCTGCGCCATAAACGTGAGGCGGGCGAGTCGGTGATCTCCGGTAGTGACGTCGAGCAGCTGACCCAGATCCTCGCCGGCAAAACCCAGCCGCTGACCGAGGACGACCCCGCCGCCTGAGCGGGAACCGCCATGGCCGTCCACTGTCCCGAGTGCGGGTTCGCCAACCCCGAGGGCGCCAACTACTGCCAGAAGTGCGGTGCCTATCTCGGCGGGCCGAAAGAGGGCGACGAACCGACGACGATGACCTACCGCGTCGACGAGACCGGCGAGATGAAGCCGGTCGACATCGACGAGGTGGTCGAGGAGTCAGGCGCTGCGCTGGTTATCCGCAGCGGTGGCGGCCGCGCCGGGGAGAGCTTCAGCGTCAGCGAGGAGCGGGTCTCGATCGGCCGCAGCCCCGACGCCGGCGTCTTCCTCGACGACGTCACCGTCTCCCGCAACCACGCGCTGCTGGTCCGCCGTCGCGACGGCCTCTACATCGACGACCTCGGCTCGCTCAACGGCACCTACGTGAACCGGCGCCGGATCGAGTCCCACCGCCTCGCCGACGGCGACGAGATCCAGGTCGGCAAGTACAAGCTCAGCTACCTGGAGCGCTAGTGACGGTCTCCGGGCACACCAACCGCAGCGCCGAGGCGGCTAGCCGCCCGCGCAAGGCGCTGACGATCGGCGCCGTCTGCAAAATCCTGCAGAGCGAATTCGACGACGTCTCGATCTCGAAGATCCGCTACCTCGAGGACCAGAAGCTGCTCAATCCGCGGCGAACCTCCGGCGGCTACCGCCTCTACAGCCAGTCGGACGTCGAACGGCTGCGGACGATCCTGCGGCTGCAGCGCGACGAGTTCCTGCCGCTGCGGGTGATCCGCCAGGAGCTCGCCTCCGGCGGCGACCTCGTCGGCCTCACCGGCGACGGCGCCGAGCGCAAGCCGGCTGTAGGAGCGGTGCGGCGGGCGATCCTCGTCGACACCTCGCGCGCCTACCTGACGCTGGAGGAGATCGTCGAGGAGACCGGCGCCCGCGAGGAGCTGATCCGCGAGCTTGAGAACTACGGGATCGTGCAGCCGGAGAAACGCGAGGGCAGGACCGTCTACGACGAGACCGACCGCGAGATCGTCCGCGCCGCCAACGAGCTCTCGCGGGTCGGCGTGGGGGCGCGCAACCTGCGCGTCTTCCGCTCCTCCGCCGACCGCGAGGCGAACCTGCTGGAAGCGCTGCTCGGCCCCTCGTTGCGCTCGCGCAACCCCGAGCGCCGCAAAGAGGCGCTGCAGAGCCTGGAGAGCCTGGCGGCCACTGTCAGCCACCTCAAGCACCTGCTGCTGGTTCGAGACCTACGTCGCCTGGCGGGGGAGTAGGCGCGGCGCCGAGGGCGCCCGAAGATGGCCCGCGTCACCCGTAAGCGCGAGATCGAGGCGCCGGTAGCCGCGGTCTGGAAGCTCGTCTCCGACCCCTACAGCCTGCCGCGCTGGTGGCCGCGTACGGCGCGGGTGGAGAACGTCGACGCCAAGCCGGGCGGCAAGCGAACCGCCTGGACCAAGGTTCTGCAGACCGCCGAGGGGCGGGGCGTGCGCGCGGACTTCCGCTGCGTCAGCTCGGCCGAGAGCGAGCGCTACGTCTGGGAGCAGGAGCTGGAGGGGACGCCGTTCGAGCGCCACCTGAACGCGCTCCGGGTCGAGATCGTCCTGCGTGAGCGGGACGAGGCCACCGAGGTCAGCCTGACCGAGGAGCAGACCCTGAAAGGCATGTCCAAGTTCGGCTCCCCCCTGATGCGCCGAGCCCGCCGCGAGATCCTCGACGAAGCCCTCGACGGCCTCGAAAGGTCCCTGTCATGACCCCCACCTCCCGAACTGCATCAAATTATCTCTCCAGCAGAGGGAGAATTTGATGCAGTTCCCGAGGCGGGACGCGAAGTGGTGGGGGTGGGGGGACCCGGCGGTCGAGCCGCACCTGGACGACGAGGCACTGGGGGTGCTGCGGGAGCGGATCGGGGAGCTTGAGGCTTGGCCGCTGGCGCGCTCGCTGGAGGGGTTCGAGTTGCCGGCGGCGGAGGCGCTGCCGCAGGGGCTGGTCGAGGCAGTGGGGGAGGAGAACGTCTTCGGCGACGACGAGGACAGGCTGCGGCACGCGGTCGGGCGCGGCTACGTCGACCTGGCGCGGGTGCGGAACGGGGCGCTGGATGCCGCGCCCGACGCGGTCTTGATGCCGCCGACCGCATCGGCGCTGCAGCGGGTGCTCGAGGTCTCGGCGGCGGAGGGCATCGCCGTCGTCCCCTTCGGCGGCGGCACCAGCGTCGTCGGCGGGGTCGAGCCGGTGCGCGGCGGTCACGACCGCCTGATCAGCCTCGACCTCGGTGCCCTGCGCGACGTCATCGTCGACGAGCGCTCGCTCACTGCCCGTCTCGGCGCCGGCCTGCGCGGCCCCGAGGCGGAGACGGCGCTGGCGCGCTTCGGCCTCACCCTCGGCCACTTCCCGCAGTCCTTTGAGTACGCGACGATCGGCGGCTTCGCGGCCACCCGCTCGGCTGGTCAAGCTTCGAGCGGCTACGGGCGTTTCGACGCCCTGGTCAGCTCGGTTCGCCTGCTGGCGCCTGCCGGCGAGCTGGCAACCCTGGAGACCCCGCACACCGCCTCCGGACCCGCCTTGCGCGAGCTGGTGATCGGCTCGGAGGGCGTTCTCGGCGTGATCCCTGATGTCACGGTGCGGGTGCGCCCGGCACCGCCTGTAAAGCGCTACGAGGCGTGGATGGTGGAGTCCTTCGAGGCCGGCTCGGAGATCGTCCGGGCGCTGGCGCAGGGTCCGGGATTGCCCGAGATCATCCGTGTCTCCGACGAGGAGGAGACCGAAGGCTCGCTGGCGCTCTCCGGTCCGCGGGGGCTCAGCGGCCGCCTCTTCGGCGGCTACCTCGGTCTGCGCAAACGCCGCGGCGGGGCGCTGGTGATCGTCGGCTTCGAGGGCGACGAGGAGCACGTCGCCCGCAAGCGCGCCTTCACCGTGCGCGCGCTGCGCAACGGCGGCGCCGCCTACCTGGGCCAGGCGGCAGGACGCGCCTGGGAGCACGGCCGCTACCAAGGTCCCTACCTGCGCGACACGCTGATGGAGATGGGGGCGATGGTGGAGACGCTCGAGACCTCGCACACCTGGAGCCGGCTCGAGGAGCTGCACACCGCCGTCAGCGGCGCTATTCGCGCCGCATTGACCGAGCAGGGGACGCCCGGCCTCGTCTTCTGCCACCTCTCCCACGCCTACGCCGACGGCGCCTCGCTCTACTTCACCTTCATCTCCCGCTCCCGGCGCGGCGCCGAGGTCGAGCAGTGGCGGGCGGTCAAGCAGGCCGCCTCGCAGGCGATCGTCGCCCACGGCGGCACGATCACCCACCACCACGCGATCGGCCGCGACCACCGCCCCTACATGGAGGCGGAGGTGGGCCGGACCGGCCTCGACGTCCTCTGCGTGGTCAAGGAGCAGCTCGATCCGGCGGGCATCATGAACCCGGGCAAGCTGTTGCCCGACAGCTAGTCGTCTATTCCTTTTCTTTTTCCTGCAGGCGCTTGGCGACGCCGACGATCGGGCCGCTGACGGTGCCGCGGAGGATCTCGGTGCCGGTGTACTGGGGCGCTGCTTTTTCCTTCGTCGCCTCGGCCAGGGTCGCCTTCAGCTGCGATTCGTCGGTTGCGGTGACCGCGATTTGGTTGAAGGTTTCGTTCGCCAGGTAGGCGAGGATTTCGACCGGCACCCCGACCTGCGCCCTGATCTGCCCGTTCTTGGCGACTTCGGTCGAGGCCAGCGGCAGCATTTTGGTCGGCGAAGCGGCGAGCCAGACCGTGTAGCCGCCGCAGTCGGGAAGCGGAGGGAGCCCTTCGGCGGCAACCTGGAGGGCGAGGCTGTTTTTCACCCGCCCGAAGACGACGAGCCCCCGGGCTTCGCTGCCGTCGACCGGGTTCAGAACGGCCCGGGTCGGTTCTTTGCCGGCTTTGATCGCCGAGGCCGCGAGCACCGCGATCGCTTTCCCGTTCGCCTTCGGCGCCGCGGCGGTCGGCTTTTCGCAGTTGCTCTGAGCCGCCGAGGCGTTAGTGGTGGAATCGGTGGAGTCGGAGCCGCTGTCGCCACCGCCGGCAACGAACAGAATCACCACAAAGAGGACGACGATCGCGACTCCCGCGAGAATCGCCCACAGCCCCCGGTTCTCCAGCAGCTTCGCCTCATGCGCGATCTCTTTCGGCCCATGCCCGTGCTCGTGGTGCGGGATCGGCTTGACCGGCTCGGGCTTAGCTTTCTCGGACGGTGCAGCCGGTTTCGGAGCCTCAGGCGGTACGGACACCCCCTCCGGAGCCCTCCCCGCTTTTGCTCCGGAGGGGGTGTCCGTACCGCCCCCCGGCTCCGGGATTGATGGCGCCGGGATCCCTTCCGCTTCCAAATCCGCGGCCGCCTGCTGCGCCCGCTGGTGGACCTCGTCGACCGAGATCCCCATCAGCGCGGCGAGGTCCTCGTAGCCCTGGGACCCCCGCTGCGCGAGCAGCCGCAGGATCGCTTTCTGGTCGTCACTCAGGGCCACGGAGGGGGAAGCCTATTAGGGTGACCCCCTGTGAACGCGGACCCACCGGTCGACCGCCCTCATTTCGACGCGCTCCTCGGCACCGAATGGCTCAGCCACGACCCCGACGACGCCCGCGTGCGATTGCCGCTCCGCGACGAGTTGCGCCAGCCCTTTGGCCTCATGCACGGCGGCGTCATGTCAACCCTGGTCGAGAGCATCTGCTCACGCGCCACCGCCGGCGCCGTCTGGGATGACGGGATGGCGGCGATGGGCCAGTCGATCGACGTCAACTTCATCCGGCCGGTCACCGAGGGGTCGATCGAAGTCCGCGCCAAGGCCCGCCACCGCGGCCGCACCACCTGGATCTGGGAGTGCGAGGTCCTAAACGACGAGGGCAAGCTCTGCGCGCTCTCAACGATGACGATCGCCGTGCGCCCGCGACCGGGTGCTTAGCTATCCCCCGAATCTGTTCGTGATCGGCAGGCGGCGATCCTTGCCGAACGCCCGCGGCGTGATCCGGATGCCCGGGGCCGCCTGGCGGCGCTTGTACTCGGAGCGGTCGACGAGGCGGATCACCTCGTCGACGGTCTCCGCCGGCATCCCGGCGGCGATCATCTCCTCGCGCCCCTGGTCGCGCTCGACGTAGGACTCGAGGATCCGATCGAGCAGCTCATAGGGCGGCAGTGAGTCCTCGTCGCGCTGGTCGGGCCGCAGCTCGGCCGAGGGCGCCCGGTCGAGCACGCTTGCCGGCACCAGCTCGCGCCCCTCGCGCTCGTTACGGCGGCGCACCAGGTCGTAGACGAGCTGCTTCGGCACGTCCTTGATCACCGCGAAGCCGCCGGCCATGTCGCCGTAGAGGGTCGCGTAGCCGACCGACATCTCGCTCTTGTTGCCGGTCGTCAGGACCAGCCAGCCGTGGCGGTTGGAGAGGGCCATCATCAGGTTGCCGCGAATCCGCGCCTGGATGTTCTCGGCGGCGAGATCGGGCTCGGAGGGTCGTGCCGGGTCGCGCGGGACCTCGTCCTCGCCCCGCGAGGGCTCCTCGCCCGGCCCCATCAGCCCCGCCAGGGCGTCTTCGTATCCCGCCATCATCGGCTCGATCGCGATCTCGATCAGCTCGCAGCCGAGGTTGGCGGCGATGTCGCGGGCGTCCTGCTGGGTCTCACCGCTGGAGTGGGGGGAGGGCATGACGACACAGGAGAGCGCCTCCGGCCCGACCGCGTCGGCGGCGAGCATCGCCACCAGCGCCGAGTCGATCCCGCCCGAGAGGGCGACGCCGACGTGCTTGAAGCCGTTCTTCTCGACGTAGTCGCGCAGCCCCAATGTCAGGGCGCCGTAGACCTCGTCGAGGTCGCCTAGCGGCTCGGCGAGCGGCCCCGGCTCGACCGGCGGCACCTCGCAGACCAGCAGCTCCTCCTCGAACTGGGCGGCGCGGGCGATCACGCTGCCGTCAGGCGCGGTGACGAGGCTCTGGCCGTCGAAGACGAGCTCGTCCTGGCCGCCGACCAGGTTGCAGAAGGCGAAGTAGGCGTCGTAGGCGCGCGAGCGTTCGCAGAACATCGTTTCCCGCTCGCGGCCCTTGCCGCGGTGGTAGGGGGAGCCGGAGGGGTTGGCGATCAGCCGCGCACCCGCCTCGGCCTCGGCCTGGGCGGGGCCGCCGGGTTGCCAGACGTCCTCGCAGATCGTCATCCCGACCTGCTCGCCGCCGACCGCCACGGTCACCGTCTCGGCGCCCGGAACGAAGTAGCGCTGCTCGTCGAAGACGCTGTAGTTAGGGAGCCGGTTCTTGCGGTAGACCGCCTGCACGGCGCCGTCGGCGAGCACCGCGGTGGAGTTGTGGGCGTGGCGGGAGTCGGTGGGGTCGGCAACCGGCTCGGCGAAGCCGACCAGCACGGTGATCCCGGTCGCCTCCTGCGCCAGCTCCTCGACAGCGCGCTGGTTGGCGGCGAGGAAGTGGCGCTTCAGGTAGAGGTCCTCGGCCGGGTAGCCGGGGATGCAGAGCTCGGGGAAGATCACCAGCTCGGCGCCCTCGGAGCGGGCGCGGCCAATCCACTCGGCGGCCTTGGCCGCGTTGGCGTCGATCGCGCCGACGGTGGGGTTGATCTGGGCGAGGGCGATGCGCATCGGCCTCGCGGAGGCTAATGCCTTCATTAACAAACCCCGCCATCTTCATCCTGATCAGCAGCGGTACTTCCTGCCCCCGCTAGGGTTTTCGGGACATGCGGAACCGCCGGCGGCACCTGGTCGGAACCTCGGCGGCGCTGCTACTGGCCCTCGCCGCGGCACCCGCTGCTCACGCCGCCTCCGATCTCGCCGAAGCGTCGCTGGCTTCCGAATCCCAGAAGCCGTTCATCCTGCCGCAGGCGCGGCCGACCGAAGACCGCTCGCGGCCGACCGACAACCCCGATCCGAACCGCAACGCCTACTCGGTCCCGGAGGCGAAGAAATCGCCGGCCTGCTCGCCGCACTTCTGCGTCCACTGGGTCGACCAGGGGCTCGACGCCCCGAACCTCTCGGACCGCAACGGCAACGGCATCCCCGACTTCGTCGAACGGGTGCTGCGGGTCGCCGAACACGTCCACCAGGTCGAGAACGACAAGCTTGGCTGGCGGGAGCCGCGCAGCGACGGGCACCAGGGCGGCCGCAACGGCAAGACCGACGTCTACCTATCGCAGATCGGCGGCGAACTATTCGGCTACGCCGCTCCCGATCGCGGACAGGCGACCAAGGACCACCGGATCCCCCGGCGGCTGCACGGCTACCTCGTCCTCGACAACGACTACAGCGCCTTCGAGTTCCCAGGGACGAAGCCGCTGAACGATCTCGAGGTGACCTTCGCCCACGAGTACAACCACATCCTCCAGTTCGGCTACGACGCCTACCAGGACCCCTGGTTCGCCGAGTCCAGCGCGACCTGGATGGAGGACCAGGTCTACAACGACATCGACGACTACCTGCGCTACGTCCGCCGCTGGGTGAAGCTGTGGGAAACGCCGTTGACGGCGAGCTCGATCAAGGAGTACGGCAGCGCCGTCTGGAACCAGTGGCTGGCGCGGCGCTATGGCAGGGCGATCGTCCGCAAGGCCTGGGCGGGGGCGATCCGGGCGAAACCGGGCGGCTTCTCCGTCGCCAGCTACGAACGGGCGATCGGCGCCGCCGGACCCTCCGACTTCAGCCACGACTTCACCCGCTTCGCCGCCGCGGTGGCAGAGTGGCGGACGGGGCAGGGCTTCCGCGAGAGCAGTCTTTATCCGGACGTGCCGCGCCAGGGTCACCTCCTGCTTAACGGCGCCCACCTCACCCGCTTCCTCAACCACACGACCTTCCAGCTGCTGCGGGTTCGGGCCCGCGGCGGCCGCGCTGTGGTCGTCCACCTGACGGCGCCGCGCGGGACCGCGGCCGGGCTGGCGCTGGTCGGCCGGCTCGGCAGCGAGCGCCATGGGCACACCGTCTCGCGGATCAACTTCAAGCGCGGGGGCGGGCGGCTGACCGTGCGGCTGCCGCGGCCCGGCCGCTTCTCCCGGGTCACCGCCGTCGTCGTCAACGCCGACGGCCGAGCGCGCGGCTTCAGCGCCCGCCGCCTCGACTGGCTCTACCTCACCGACGGCTTCCCATTCGAAGTCAGCGGCGAGCTGCTGCGGTAGGTCCGGCGCCGTTGGTCGACGCCGCGGCCTTGGCCTTCTTCGACTTCTTCTTAGCCGCGGTCTTGATGACCTCTTGAGTCGCCGCCTCGAGGTCGAGGGCGAAGCTGTCGAGGTCGGCCATCCCGTCGTAGTCGCCGACGAGGCCGAAGTTGACCTGGCCGTTGTAGGACATGATCCCGACGCAGAGGGCCTGGCGGCGGGCCAGCGGCACCATCGGGAAGAAGGACTCCATCCGGCGACCGAGCACGTAGAGCGGAAACTGCGGCCCCGGCACGTTGGTGACGACGAGGTTGAAAAAGCGCTGGGCCGGCTGCAGGCGCGCCGCCTGGGTGGCGATCGTGCCGGGGGCGAAGTCGGTCAGTTTGGTGAGGATCTCGGCCCCGACCGCCTGGCCTGAGGACTTGAGGTCACCCATCTCCCGGGTGACCACGTGCAGGCGCTCGACCGGGTCCTCGCACCAGACCGGCAGCGGTGCGAACATCGCCGAGATCCGGTTGCCGAGGGCGCCGTGCTCCTCGTCGGCGCGGACGCTGACCGGGACCATAGCCCGCAGCTCCAGTCCTTCGGTGTCATGGCCGCGGGCCCGCAGGTACTTGCCGATGCCGCCGGCGACGATCGAGAGGATGACGTCGTTGACGGTGCCGCCGTGGGCATCTTTGACGCGCTTCAGGTCCCCGAGGTCGGCCTGGACCATCTGGAAGCGCCGGTGGGGGCCGATCTCGACGTTGAAGACCGAGTGGGGGGCGGACATCCCGGCGCTGACCATCTTCGAGGTGGCGCCGAGGGCGTTGACGACCTGGCGCGGTCCACGCAGCGCCGCGCGGACGCCGCGGTAGATCTCATAGGGGCTCGTCAACCGCTCCTTCAGCGCTTCGCCGAGCAGCTGGGTGTCGGTCGGTTCGGGCGCGGCCAGCCACGGCGGCGCCTTGTCCGGCGCGCCCTGCGGCTCGGAATCGAGGTCGAAGAGGACGGTGGTGATGTCGACGCCGGAGACGCCGTCGACGAGGGCGTGGTGGCTCTTGCCGATGATCGCGAACCGCTCGTCGCTCAGGCCCTCGACCAGCCACAGCTCCCAGAGCGGCTTCGAGCGGTCGAGCTGCTGGGAGAAGATCCGCGCCGCCAGGTTGCGCAGCTGCTCGTCGGAGCCCGGCGCCGGCAGCGCGGTTTGGCGCACGTGGTAGTCGAGATTGAGATGCGGGTCGTCGACCCAGACGGGACGGCTCTGGGCGAGCGGGACGAAGCGCAGCTTCTGGCGGAAGCGCGGGACCAGATGCAGGCGCGAGCCGATGTGGTCGCGGAATTCCTTGTGGGTCGGCGCTTCGCCTTTGAAGATCGAGACCGAGGCGACGTGCATGTGGGCGCCGGAGCGCTCCAGGTGCAGGAAGGAGGTGTCCAGGCCGCTGAGTCGTTCGGGCTTCGCCATGGAAGACATCGTCCCACAGCTGTCCAGGCCTGTGCGAAGACGTAAAGCCTGTTCTGGAGCCGAATCGAGTCGGTACCCTGCATCTTTGCGTTCATCCGGGTTCTATGTGCGTCCGCTCACATTTGCGCAACGAACCCTTTCCTAACGTGTTCAGCTGAAGAGAACGAGCTAAACGACCTGCCGAGTCCCTCGCGTCCAACGCGGGGGAGCGGGGGACCCACCGCCGCGCCCTAGCGCGGCCGGGGCGAATCGGGTGGCGAGCCACCCGTAGCGGAAGCCGGAGGTGCCGGCGACCGCGAGCCCGTCAGCTAACCCCGTAGGCGGATGAGAAAGCGAGCTGAATCCATATATGTACAGGCGAAGAATCCTGCCCGCGGTGGCGGCTGCCGCTGTGCTGACGACCGGCCTGGCGCCGGCGGCGGCGCGGCCTGCAACGCATCGCCACCACGAGCGCTCCCGCGCCCATGTTTCCCTGCACCTGACCACGCATTCCGTGTTGAAGGGGAACGGCCTGGCGGTGCGCGGCAAGGTACGACCGAGCGGTCGCCATAGGGTCAAGATCGTCTTCCGCGGTCCCGGCGGCGGCGCCCGCGGCGTGACCACGAAGGCGAACGGGACGTTCGCCGTGCGCTGGCTGCCCGAGCGGACCGGCACCTACGCGGTCCGCGCCTACGGCCTCCACGATCGCCGCACGGCCGGATCGAAGAGCCCGGCGCGGAAGCTGACCAGCTACCGCCTCGCTGGCGCCTCCTACTACGGACCCGGCCTCTACGGCAACGGCGTCGCCTGCGGCGGCACGCTGATGCCGGGGACGATGGGCGTGGCCAACAAGACGCTCCCCTGCGGGACGAAGGTGAAACTGCGCTACCACGGCCGCACGGTGACCGTCCCGGTAATCGACCGCGGCCCCTACGTCGCCGGCCGCGACTACGACCTGACGACGGCGGTCAAGGAAAAGCTGGGCTTCCCGGGCGTCGGGACCGTGATGGCAACGCGCTAGGAGGCGAGGCCGAGCCGGAGCTGACCGTCTGTCGGCTCCGGCTCGGTTGCTGCTTCGCCGGAGTCGAAGGAGGCGAGGCGGACGCCGAGCAGGCGGACGGGGCGCTGCGGGTCGTAGGCGCGCAGCAGCTCGAGGGCGATCGGAGCGACGACCGCCGGGTCATTGGTCGGCTGTTCGATCGTGTGCGAGCGGGTGGCGTTGGTCCAGTCGTCGAGCCGCACCTTGATTCCGATCGTGCGGCCGGCGAGCTCGCGTTTGCGCAGGCGCCGGCAGAGCTCCTCGGAGAGCTCGTGCAAGTGGCGCTCCAGCTCAGCGCGCTGGGTGACGTCGACGTCGAAGGTGATCTCGGTCGACTGCGATTTCGTCTCGTGTTCGGGCGTGATCGGCGTGTGGTCGAGGAGGGCGCCGCGGGCGTGCAGCCAGGCGCCGGAGCGGGGACCGAACGATGATTCGAGCTCCTCGCGGTTGCGCTGGCGCAAATCGAAGAGCGTCCGGATCCCCATCGCCTCCAGCCGCGAGACCGTTTTCGGCCCGATCCCAGGGATCAGACCGGGGGAGGTGTCGGCGAACCGCTCCAATGCTTGCTCCCGCGAAAGCACCACCAGCCCCCGTGGCTTGCCGAGCTCGCTGGTGATCTTCGCCAGCATCCGCGACTCCGAGATCCCGACCGAGCAGGTCAGCTGCGTCTCCGCTCGGATCTCGGTCTGGACCTTGCGCATCGTCGCCTTCGGCGAAAAGAGCCCGGTCAGATCCAGATAAGCCTCATCCAGGCCCACCACCTCAACCACCTCGACGTTCCCCCGCAAGATGTCCATCACCTGCCCCGAGGCCTCCCGATAAGCAGGAAAGTCCGGCCGCAAATACACCGCATCAGGCAACCGCCGCCGCGCCACCGCCGCCGGCATCGCCGAATGAATCCCCGCCAACTTTCGCGCCTCATAACTGGCCGTAGTCACCACCGCCCGCGGCCCCGACCCACAGACCACGACGGGTTTTCCCCGCAACTCCGGCCGCCGCCGCAGCTCAACCGACGCGTAGAACGCGTCCATGTCGAGATGCGCAATCGTCCGCTCGAAAGCCACCCTCCGATGTTAGGTCGGAGGAGGGACGCTCCGCTACTCGATGCAGGCGCCGCCGACCGTGACGGCGACCAGGAACATGATGATGCCTCCGCCGGCGAGGAAGACAGCCCCCCAAGTGCTGATCAGGAAGGCTCTCAACCGGTTCGCCGCACCCGTTACATGAGCGATCAGGACCCCGATCAAGCCGGGAATCGCCAGGAAGATGGCGAGCTTGCCGGTACTGCTGTCGCTGCCGAAGAAGCCCGCGTAGTAGGCGGCGATGATCAGCGGGCCGAGCACGATTGAGCCGATCAGGAGGCCCAGCAACAGCCGCCGCTCCTTTCGGTCTGGCGCCGACCTGACGATCAGGACCGTGACTGCGATCCAGGCCGCAAGCGCGGCCAGGATGATCAGCCACACGAGCCCGCCGTTGCGCCCGCCTTCGGTACACGCCAAGACGATGCTCATGGACCTGGATTCGGCGCCCTACCTACCGGTCCTGCGATGGGCAACAAGCTCCAGCCGCTTACACTTCCCGCGTGGCTTCCCCGGAGGCGAAGAACCTCGAGGCGATCTCCAAGGCGATCGACCAGCACAACTCGAACTGTCCGTTCCCGGCGGCTGAGGTGCGGATGAACCCGTTCGAGGTCGAGCGTTTGGGGTGGGACTCGATTCGGGGCCTGCCGGTGGTGCCCGACGGGGAGATCGGGACCGGGCGGTTCCGGATCGTCTGTTCGCGGGACCTCGAGGACGACGGGCTGGAGATCGTCGAGGCGGTCGGGAAAGAGCTCGAGACCGCGACTCCGGTTCAGAACTGACTCGCTGAAGCTACAAGTTGAAGAAGTTGACCCCGGACGATTCGAGCCAGCTCTGGACTTCCAAGTTCAGCCTCGACATTTCGCCGCTGAGGATCAGGAAGCCCATTGCGATCAGGATCACGCCGCCGGCGGCGACGATCGCCTGGTAGTGGCGCTTGACCACGGCGAAGGCGGTGGTCATCCGGGAGAACGCCAGGGCGGTGAGGAGGAAGGGGATCGCCAGGCCGGCGCTGTAGACGGCGAGGAGGAAGGCGCCGCGGCCGAGGGATCCTTCGAGCGCGGCGGCGCCGAGGATGGCGCCGAGGGTGGGGCCGATACAGGGGGTCCAGGCGATCGCGAAGGCGGCGCCGGCGACGATCGGGCCGCCTTTGCCCGCCCGCGCCAGCAAGGCATCGACGTGCCACTCACGGTTGAGGCGGGTGATGAAGAGCGAGGCAACGAAGAGGACGCCCATGGCAATGATCAGGACGCCGGAGATCTTCGTCAGCAGCTGCTTGTGGTCCTGGAGGGTCGAGCCGAGGCCGGTGCTCGCCAGCCCGAGGAGGATGAAGATGGCAGAGAAGCTGGCGACGAAGAGGAGGCTCGGGCCGAGCACGCGGCGCCAGCCGGCGTCGTCGAGTTCGTTCGCCGAGACTCCCGTCACCGCCGAGAGGTAGCCCGGCACCAGCGGCAGCACGCAGGGGGAGAGGAAGGAGACGATGCCGGCGGCGAGGGCGGCGAGGATCCCCACTCCCGAGGCGGGGCTGGAGCTGACGGCGGCGCTGACCACAACCCCTCAGGTTACCCTCAGGGCCGTGCCGGAACGGTCATCGCCTCGCCTCTTCAACGCTTCCGGGAGGGCGAGGGAACTGCGCGCCTCGCCGCTCTTCGCGATCGGCCCAAGCGAGCCCGGGCCGGCGCTGCGCCGCGGCGCCCTGCTGGCGGCCCCGATCGCTGCCGCCCTCGTCGTCGAGCTCGGCTTCGACGCGCCGACCCAGGGGGCGATCGCCGCCGGGGCGCTGATCAACGGCTTCCCGGGGATGGACGCGCCCGCCAAGCCCCGCGCCGGCTGGCAGGGCGCGACGGCGCCGTTCATCGGCCTCGCCGCCTGCCTCGGCGTCCTCAGCAGCCAGACGGGACCGACCGCGGTCCTCGCCCTCGGCCTGCTCGGGCTCCTCGCCGGCTACTGCTTCGCGGTCTCGCTGCGGCTGGCGATCGTCGGCCTCTCGGTGACCCTGGCGATGATGATCGCCCAGGGCTTCTTCCTCGGCACTGCCGACGCCCTGCCGGCGCTTCTCTGGGGAACCGTCGGCGGGCTGACCCAGGCCGCCTGGTCGCTGCTCGTCTGGCTCGCCTTCGACAAGGCCGACGACCAGCCCGAAAACGCCTGGGACGGCAGGGCCGCCGCCGCGGCGCTGCGCTCCAACCTCACCCTGAGCTCGCCGAGCGCCCGCCACGGCATCCGTTTCGGCGCCGCGCTGGCGGCCGGCGTCGCCGCCTACCGGCTGCTCGGCCTCCACCAGCACGGCTTCTGGATCCCGCTGACGATCCTCTTCGTCATGCGCCCCGACCGCGCCGAGACCGACCACCGCCTGATCCTCCGCGCCCTCGGCACCGTCCTCGGCCTCGTCGTCGCCACCGCCCTCGCCGAGGCCTTCGCCGGCGAGGACCTGGCGCTCGGCATCGTTCTCACCGCCGCCGCGGCGCTCTCCTTCGGCCTGTTGACCGTCCAGTATGCGCTCTTCACCGCCGCGATCACGACCTTCGTCGTGGTGATGAGCACGACGGTGGGGGAGGGGGCCTTTCACGCCGCCGGCCAACGCGCGACCGGCACCGCCCTGGGCATCGCGATCGCCTTCCTCGCCTGGCGGCTCTGGCCAAATCCCCGCGGCGCGGTAGATTTGGCTGGTCAGCCAAACGTAGGAGGAGCGGAGACTTGAGCAGCAAGACGTATGTGATCGGGGTCGGGATGACCAAGTTCGAGAAGCCCGGCTCGAAGGAGGGCGATTATCCAGATTGGGCACGAGAGGCTGGTGTTAGGGCGCTCGATGATGCGGGCATCCGCTATGACGACGTCGAGCAGGCCTACGCCGGCTACTGCTACGGCGACTCCACCTACGGCCAGCGGGCGCTCTACCAGCTCGGCCTCACCGGGATTCCGGTCGTCAACGTCAACAACAACTGCTCGACCGGCTCCTCGGCGCTATTCCTGGCCCGCCAGGCGGTCAAGGGCGGCCTCGTCGACTGCGCCCTGGCGCTCGGCTTCGAGAAGATGGAGCCGGGTTCGCTCGGGGTCAAGTACACCGACCGCACCAACGCCCTCGACAAGCACGCGATGCGGATGTTCGAGATCCGTGACCCCGAGCAGTCGCCGCCGGCGCCGCAGATGTTCGGCAACGCCGGCCGCGACCACATGCAGAAGTACGGCTCCGAGCCCGACCACTTCGCCTGGATCGGCTGGAAGAACCACAAGCACTCGGTCAACAACCCCTACGCCCAGTTCCAGGACGAGTACTCGCTGGAGGACATCAAGGCGGCGAAGATGATCCACGACCCGCTGACCAAGCTGCAGTGCTCGCCGACCTCCGATGGATCGGCCTGCGCGATCGTCGCCTCCGAGGCCTACGTCGACCGCAACGGGCTCTGGGAGCAGGCGGTCGAGATCGCCGGCCAGGCAATGGTCACCGACCTCTCCTCGACCTTCGACGAGAACGCCGACTGCATGACGATCGTCGGCTCGGACATGTCGAAGACGGCGGCGAAGATCGCCTACGAGGAAGCCGGAGTGGCAGCTGGGGAAGTCGACGTCTGCGAGCTGCACGACTGCTTCAGTGCCAACGAGCTGATCACCTATGAAGCGCTCGGCTTCGCGGCCGAGGGCGAGGCGCACAAGCTGGTCGAAGAAGAAGCGACCACCTACGGCGGCAGCGGCCCGGTCATCAACCCCTCCGGCGGGCTGATCTCCAAGGGACACCCGCTCGGCGCGACCGGACTGGCGCAGTGCTCGGAACTGACCTGGCAGCTGCGCGGCGCGGCCGACAAGCGCCAGGTGGAGGGCGCGAAGACCGCCCTGCAGCACAACATCGGCCTCGGCGGTGCCGCCGTGGTCACCGTCTACAAACCGGCGGCCTAGGGGGCGGCCGCGGCAACCGAGGAGGAACACGATGGCGAAAGAGCGGCGGCAGTTGAGCGGCAAAGTAGTAGCGATCACCGGCGGCGCGAGGGGGATCGGCAAGACCACCGCCCAGGCGCTGGTCGGCAAGGGCTGCCGCGTCGCCATCGGCGACCTCGACCTCGGCCTGGCTGAGACCGCCGCGGCGGAGCTCGGCGGCGGCAGCGTCGGCCTGGCGCTCGACGTTAGCGACCGCGGCTCGTTCGCCGCCTTCCTCGACGAGGCCGAGCGGCAGCTGGGCCCGGTCGACGTCGTCATCAACAACGCCGGTTTGATGCCGGTGACGCCGTTCGTCGAGGAGAGCGACGCCTCGATCCGGCGCCAGCTCGACGTCAACCTCTACGGCGTCATCGTCGGCACCCAGCTGGCGATCGAGCGGATGCGACCGCGCCGCCGCGGCCACGTCGTCAACATCGCCTCCTCGGCGGGCAAAGCCGGCGTCCCGGGGATCGCCACCTACTCGGCGACCAAGCACGCCGTCGTCGGCCTCACCGAGGCGGTGCGGGCCGAGCACCAAGACGACGGGATCGAGTTCTCCTACGTCATGCCGATCACCGTCAACACCCAGCTTATCGAAGGCCTCAAAGACCACCTCGGCGTCAAACGGGTCGAGCCCGAGGACGTCGCCGCTGAGATCATCGACGCCCTGGAAACCGGCAAGATCGACGTCTACGTGCCGAAACAGCTGCGCGCCTCGGTGATGATGGGCGGGATCCTGCCCCGAAAGGCCCGCGAGGCGGTCGGCCGCCTGATGGGAGTCGACAAGGTGATGACCGAGGTCGACCCGCAGGCGCGCAGGGCCTACGAGGAACGCGTGGCAGCCGCCGAGCCGAGCCCCGGCGAGTCAGACACCGAGATGGCCGCCGGCGAACAGCAGAAGCAGCAGAGTCACCCCGCCTAACACCAAATACTCAGTTGTACTTGCGGTGCCGGGAGGACCGTGATCGACTGAGGCCGTGAGGTACTACCGAGGACCGCGGGGCCAGCGACTGGCACCGGTTCGAGAGGAGAAGGGCGAGGGGACGGCCGCCAGGCTGCAGACGGCGCTCGGCATCGCCGGCGGTGTCGTCGCCCTGGCCGCGTACCTCTACCTGCTCGGGGGGATGGTGGTCTGGCTTCGCCTCACCGGAGCGCGGCTACCGACCGACGATGCGCTCCGGGCCCTGGACAGCAGGCGCCTGCTCGCCTTCGGCCTCAAGGCTTTTCTCTTCGAGCTGCTGATGCTCGGCCTGCTCTCGCTGCTCGCCTTCTGGACCTGGAGGCGGATGACGAAAAAGCAGCGCTCTCCAGGCAAAGCGGTCACGAATGCGAAAGCGGCCGCGGGTGAGAGCCTCGTCGCCTGGATCCTCCTCCTGCAAGCGCTGCTGATCGGCCTCTCGTCGGCAGCGCTCTTCGTCGCCTACACCTCGACTCCCGACGCCTGGTTTCCGCTGCTCTCGCTCGCGGTCGCCGCGGTCTGGGTGTTCGTGATCCTCAGGCTGGGGGGCCGCGCCGATGCCCTGGGGGAGTGGGGGCAGCACGTCCTCACCGGGGTCCGGTGGCTGATCATCGCCGTCGTCATCTTCGTCTCGGTGTGGAAATTGGCGGCGCCGCTCGGCGTCACCGTCCTCGTTGTCCTCGCCTTCCTGCTGCTGAGCGAGAACTTGTCCCGGCTGCCGTCAGTCCGCAGCCCGGTCGAGCTAATCCCGGCGGTGCTCGTGGTCGGCGCCGGCTTGAGCCTCATCGTCGGCGCCTACACCGCCTCGCCGCCGGTCTCGCTCGACCGTGCGGAAGTGCTCCTGGTCGGCGGCGCCACCGTAACCGGGGGCTACGTGGGTCAGTCAGAGGACGGCGTCTTCCTTGCCACCTGCACCGCCGACCCCAGGGATCCGGAAGCAAGCGGAGCCACGCGGCTGCGGAACTTCGCTCCCGAAGAGGTGAAACGGCTGATCATCGGCGGCCCCCGGTATGTCCTCGACTTCGGCAAGGACCCCTCGCTCGCCGACCTCGCTCGCTACATGGTCCACCGCGACCACATCAAGGAAGCGAGGCCAACGGTCTCTCTCGACTTCCGCGGCAAGAAGCTGGTCTGCGGACAGGAGTCGCCGCTGCGACTGGAAGGCAGGTCTCACGCCGGCGACGCCTTGCAAGAGGGCGTCTTCGTCGCCGGCCCGGGCAGGCTGGAAGTCTCCGGCGAGGGCGTGGTTCCGGTGACCCGCAAGGTCGAGCGCAGGGCGCATCTGGAGCTGCCGCTCGACCTCGACCGGGGGGCGCGCCGCGAACGGCGATGCGAGGGCTTCGACACCATCATCGAGGTGAAGATGACGCTGAGCGAAGGACTGGAAGGGACGAAGCACTCAGAACTTCACCTTCGGGCCGATCCTGCCGAGCAATCCGATCCGAATTCCTGCCCGCCAACCAACCCGCCTCCGCCAGAATAGGAAGCGTGCCCGCTCGATCGGTGAACGAGACTAGGTCGCGGCGCGTATAGCTCCTCAAATCAAGTCAAAAGGAGGGCCGTCAGTGGGACGGATCTACGCCGCAACTTGGGGCCGAGCTTTTTCGGCGGCCTACGACCGCGGCTTCAAAGGGGCCGAAGACGCCGGCCTGAGAGAGATGCGCAGCGAGCTCTTGGCGCAGGCGCGGGGGAGGGTGCTGGAGCTCGGCGCCGGCACCGGCCTCAACCTCGGTCTCTATCCGCGGACGATCGAGACTCTGACGATGGTCGAGCCGGACCCGCACATGACCAAGCAGCTGCGGCAGAAGCTGGCTGACTCCGGAAAGTCGGCCCAGATCTCCGTTGTCGAGGCGCCTGGCGAAGACCTGCCGTTCCCGGACGGTTCATTCGACACCGTCGTCGTCACCCTGGTCCTCTGCACGGTTCCCGACCAAGCCGCCACCCTGGCGGAGATCAAGCGCGTCCTCGCTCCGGGCGGCGCGTTGCTCTTCCTCGAGCACGTCCGCGCGCACGATGAAGGCCTCGCTAAGTGGCAAGACCGTCTCGAAGGGCCATGGAAGTTCCTCGCCGACGGTTGCCGCTGCAACCGCGACACCGTCGCTGCGATCGGGGCCGCCGGGTTCGAGCTCGGCGAGGTGGAGCAGGGGGAGCTGCCGAAGCTGCCGGCGCTCGTGCGGCCGCTGGTGCGAGGCAGCGCCGGCGTCTAGGAGTCGAACGCGCTGACGCGCAGCGCGCCGCGCTTGCAGACCGGGCCCCAGCGCCAAGGGAAACGGCGGACGATCCCGCCGGGGATGCGCGCGACGACGCTGCGGGCGACCGGCTCACAGCTTCCGCGAGCAGGCTCTCCAGGGCCGGGGCGAGCATCCCAGCGCACCGAGGCCGCGGCCGCTTCGCGTGGTTCCAGCGTGACCCTTTTCACTGGCCCTTCGTGAACCATGCGCGTGGGCAACGGCCTGTCGCCGACCCTCCGCAGGCGCAGCCGCGGATAGCCGCGCACAGCACAGCGGTCGCCGCGGTTTTCCAGGACCAGGTACAGAAAGTGGAAACCTGCCCCCGGAGAGCGGGCGTGAAGCCTGGTCTCGAGCTGATGTCCCGTGCAGGTGGGGACGACCGGCGGCGGGCCGGTGCGTAGCTTCGCCGTGTACGGGACTTCTTCTTTCGGGCAGCCGGCAAGCGGGTGGTTGAGCAAGGTCGCGGTTCCTTGGACTTCGGTCGGGCTGACGAAAGTGCCTTCGAATTTCCACTGACCCCCGTCGATGAAGAAGTGGCCGTTTGAGTCGATGTCCGCAAATTGGCCTTTGATGTGCACCGGCGACGGTCCGCAGTAGCCCCATTCGAGGGTGAAGAAGAGATCAACACGCCGTGTTCCTGCACATCGAAGGAGACGACGTAACCCGATTCGGTCTTGCCTTCGAACGGTCCTTCGGTGGGTTCCACCGCGGCGGAGGCGCTGCCGCCACAGGCGAAGAGGCCGATGGCGAGCGCGAGAACCGCCGATAGGAAGGCGCGGGAGAGGCGCATTCACCCGAACCTAAGGCGCCCGCCCCTCAAGAGTCAACGCACGATAATGGTGGTTATGTAGACCTGGGCCTGAAGGGGCCTATTCAGCCTGCGCGATGGCTTCTTCAAGCGCCTCGGTCGAGCCTGGAGTCCCGAGGGCTTCTACGCCGTCGGTCCCGGGACCGACGATCGCGAAGGACGGCGTGCCGCTGAACCCCAGCTTTTCCGCTTGTTCCGTCGTGAGTTCGGACTCGAAGGCCAGCGTTTCCAGGCCTTTTTCCCACCGCTTCATGTTTCTGACGCCGACTGCTTTCGCGATCGCCGCGAGGAAGTCCTCGTCGGCGTAGCCCGAATTCTCTTCTCCTTGGTTGCGGTAGAAGGTCTCGAGGTAATTCCAGCCGAGACGCTCGTACCCGGCCGAGAGCGCCGCGGTGCCGGCTGGCGCCGATTGCGGGCCGATGATCGGGAAGATTCGGTAGGAGATCTTGAGACGGCCGCTCCTGACCTGCTTCTGGATGATCGGCGGCAGGATCTCTTCGGCATACCCTTTGCAAACCGGACATTGAGGGTCGCCGTACTCGATTAGTTCGACCGGAGCTTCTTCATCACCGAGAAGCAAGCCGTATTGCGGGATTCCCTTCAGCTCCCGCTCCACCTTGCGAGCCCCGCTGATGCGCAGGTCGCCGCCGGAGCCGCCGCCGGTGGCATTGACGACGATAAGCACAAGGACGACGGCGATCGCAAGGAATGCCGCTCCCGCGCCCAGCCGCAGCAGGCGCTGCCTGCGCGGATTCTCAGCTGACATGAGCCGCCTTCGCCTCGCTCTCGAAACCCGCGTAGCCGATCAGCCGCGTCGCGTTGAGCAGAAACAGGATCGTCATCAGGACGGCGCTGGCGACGCACCACTGGCAGATCGCTTCGATCTTGAAGATCTCCAGGTAGGTCAGGAAGACGCTGTAGCCGAAGCCGCCCAGGGCGACGGCGAAGCCGCCGAGGCGCGCTACGTCGTTGGCGAAGAAGGCGCTGGCCAGCAGCAGCGCGTAACCGACGATCCCGAAGACGGCGATGTTGACGCCGGCGACGTGCGAGTAGGAGCTCTTGGCGACGGTCGCGCAGCCGTGGCCGCCGGCGATGCAGACGGGAGAGCCGCCGCCAGAGTCGGCGATCGCGATGTAGGTGGCGACGCCGATCCCGAGAGCGGCGAGGAAGGCGATCGCCCGCTGCAGGGTCCACTCGCTGGGGAAGCTCGTCGTCTTCACCGGGCGGAAGATAAAGCTTGAGCGTAAAACGAGGCTAAGACGCGCGAGAGCTTGCCGCCCTGCCAGGCGAGCGGCGACTCCCCCTCGGCCTCGCTGATCAGCTCGGCCCGCGGCAGCGCCTCCGCATAGGCTGCGGCGGCCTCGTAGGGATGGCCGGGATCGGCGTCGTCGTTGCTGGCGACGATCAGCGCCGGGACCTCGATGCCCTGCAGCTGCTCCAACGACTCGAATGGCCGCGAGCGCGGCACCTGGCGCAGCGCCTCCGCCAGCGCCCCGAGGTTCCCCTGGCGCAGCATCCGCTCCCGGGTGAAGCGCAGGACCGAGTCGCGCCAGCGCGGGTCGATCCCCTGGCGCTCACCGATGTAGGCGACGAAGCCGTCGATGCCGTCAACCTCCAGCGCCGCCGCCAGCCCGTCCCAGTAGGCGATCGACTGCGGTTGGATCGTCCCGAGGAAAGTCGGGCCGATCACCGCCAGGCCCGCCAGCCGCTCAGGATGTCGCAGCGCGTAGGCAACCGCGGTATGGGCACCCATCGAGTGGCCGCCAAGAAGGAATCGTTCCGAGCCGAGCTGGTCTTCCACCACCCGCTCGAGATCGTCGATCAACTCCGGGTATCCATAACCCTCCCCCACCGGGGCGGGCTCGGAGTCACCGTGGCCGCGGGCGTCGTAGACGACGACCCGGTGGCCGGCCCGCGCCAGCGCCCGCGAGCCGTGGACGACGTAGCGCCGGGTCGCCGTGATCCCGTGGCAAAGGACAACTGGCGGCCCCTCCCCTTCCGCTTCGCCGCGCAGCAGCGGCGCCGGGCCGGCTTCGAAGGCCGCAGCCTCCAGGGCCATCAGCCGATCGCGGCGAGCGTCTGCTCGAGATCCTCGACCGAGTCGTAACCGAGGCTGGTCAGGCTTACCTTGGCGTGGCGGACGATTCCCTCCTCGTCGATGACGAAGGTCGAGCGCCGCACCATCGGCCCCATCACCACCCCGTAGGCCCGCGCCACCGCCTTGTCCTCGTCGGCCAGCAGCGGCACGTTAAGGCTCTTCTCTTTGGCGAAGCGCTCGTGCGAGTCGACCGACTGCGAGGAGATCCCCAGGACCTCGGCGCCGAGCTCGTCCAAGCGCTCGCCTTCGTCACGGTAGGAGCAGAACTGTTTGGTGCAGACAGCGGTGAAGTCGCCCGGGTAGAAGGCGAGGATCAGCTTCTTGCCGCGGTAGTCGGAGAGCCGGTAGGTCTTGCCGCCCGTTCCGGGCAGCTCGAAATCGGGGGCCGGGTCGCCGGTCTTCAGCTTCGCCATCGGAACGAGCTTAGCCCGACCTAGCCGCGTTCGAGCGTGGCTTCTTCGATCAGGACGGTCTGTTTCGGTTTTTCTTCCGGCCCGCCGAGCTTTTCGATCCGTTCGACGGCCGAGTAGCCCTTGCTGACTTTGCCGACCAGGGCGTATTCGGGCGGCAGGCCGGCGTCGGGGGCGGTGACGACGTAGAACTGGCTGCCGGAGGTGCCGGGCGGCTCGGCCGAGCTCTTCGCCATCGCGACGATGCCTTTGGTGTAGGCGAGGTTCGCCGGCGGCTTCTCTTCGACTTTGTAGCCGGGGCCTCCGGTGCCGGTCCCTTCCGGGTCGCCACCCTGGATGACAAATTCCGGGACGACGCGATGAAAGGTGAGGTCGTCGTAGAAGCCTTCTTCGACCAGGAAGGCGAAGGAGTTGGCGGTCTTCGGGGCGCGCTTCGTGTCGAGCGCGATCTCGAAGGTGCCGCAGCTGGTCTTCATCACCACGGTCGCTTCTTCGCCCGACTTCAGTACCTGCTTCGGCTTCTTGAAGCTGACGGTCTTCGGTGCGGGCTCTTCGACCTGCTTGCAGCCGCCGCTGCTGGCTTCGGCCGAGGTCGAGCTCGAATCGTCGGAGCCGCCACCGCGTGAGATCAGCACGGCGGCGACAACTCCCACGGCGATTACCGCGAAGACGGCGAGAATGATCCAGCGGCGGTCCGGTCCCTGCTGCTCCACGGCGCGGAACCTTATTGCACCGGGCCGACAGGGATCTACGATCCGACCGTGCCCCCCTCTCCCCTACTCACCCCGCTCGCCGCCGCGGTCCTCCACGTCGGCGATCCGGAGCGGATCCTGCAGATCGAATGCGAAACGGGAGACGGGGCGCTGTTTCTCGCCCGCGAGTTCCCGAGCGCCCGAATCCGCGGCGTCGACCGCTCCGAGGAGGCGATCCGGGCCGCCACCGCCCGCGTCGGCCTCGACCCCGAGGGGCGGGTCGCCTTCAAGCAGGGCAATCCACGCTTGCTTGCGTTCCCCGAGGACCATTTCGACCTGCTCGCCGCTCTGGACGCTCTTCCCGCCGCCGGCGAGGCCGCGCGGGTGCTGCGTCCAGGGGGCTTCCTCGCCCTGGCGGCGTCGGGGTCCGGCGAGGTGCTCGGAGGCTTTCGCGGCGCCCTGGCACGCCGCCGCTTCGCTCGGCATGGCTTCGAGTCGATCTGGTCCGAAGCAGCTGGCGACGGCAGCTTCTCTGTCCTGCGGCTGCGGGGCGGCGGCCTCCCCGGCCCCGCCCTTTAGGCTCAAGCGCGAATGGAGATCGCCGGGACGCCGCTGACCCTGCTCGTCAACCCCTTCTCCGCGGGCGGCAAGAGCCTGAAGCTGCTGCCGCGGGTCGAGGCGGCTCTGGACGCCCGACGTGCCGTCTTCCGGGTCGAGAAGACGCGCAGCCTCGAGCACGGGGCCGAGCTGGCGCTGCGGGCGATCGAGCAGGGCGAGATCCCGGTGGTCGTCTCCGGCGACGGCCTCCTGGGGGCGGTCGGCGGCGCGATGGCCGGCGCCGAGGCGCCCCTCGGCCTGATCCCGGCCGGCCGCGGCAACGACCTGGCGCGGGCGCTCGGGGTCCCGGACGAGCCCGAGGCGGCGGTCGAGGTGGTGCTCGGCGGCGCCAGCCGGCGGATCGACGTCGGCGAGGCCAACGGCAAGCGCTTCCTCGGCATCGCCAGCGTCGGCTTCGACTCCGAATGCAACCGCCTCGCCAACGAAACCCACTGGCTCCGCGGCAACTCCGTCTATGCCTACTCGATGGTCCGCACCCTGATCGGCTGGCGCAGCGCCCGCTTCACCCTTGCGGTCGGCGGGGAACGCAAGCGGATCAGCGGCTACTTCGTCGCCGTCGCCAACAACAGCGTCTACGGCGGCGGCATGTATATCGCTCCGAACGCCGAGCTCGACGACGGCGAGTTCGACGTCGTCTCGATCGGCGAGGGCGGCAAGCTGCGCTTCCTCCTCGGTCTCAAGGACGTGCTCAAGGGACAGCACCTGGACAAGGACGAAGTCGACGTCTTCCGCGCCCCGCGCGTGCAAATCGAAGCCAGCCGCCCCTTCCCCGTCTACGCCGACGGCGACCATCTCACCGACCTGCCGGTCTCGCTGCGAGTGCTGCCGCGCAGCCTCTCGATCCTCGTCCCGGCCGCCCGAGAGGCCTAGGCGCGGTGGTAGGCAACGGCAGTGCCAGGGGCGGCCTCTTCGGCGCCAAGCTGGCGCTCTCGCGGGCGCTCGGCGCCGCCAGCCGGGCCAGCGGCCGCGGCGGCGGCACGACCCTGCCGGGACGCGTACTGCTGCGGATGGAGCCGGAAGCGATCGCCCGCCTCGGCGACCGCCTCGACCGCGGCACGACGATCGTCAGCGCCACCAACGGCAAGACGACGACCGCTGGGATGATCGCCGCGATCCTCGCCGCCGACGGCCGCCGCCCGGTCCACAACCGCGCCGGCTCGAACATGACCTGGGGCGTCGCCACGGCGCTGCTGGAGCAGCGGGGCGAGGAGGGCCTGTTCGAGGTCGACGAGGCCTGGCTGCCGCGGGTCGCCGAGCAGCTCGATCCCTCCCTGATCGTCCTCGGCAACCTCTTCCGCGACCAGCTCGACCGCTACGGCGAGATGGAGGCGTTGGCCGACGACTGGGCGGGGACGGTGGCGGCACGGGTCGGCTTGACCGAGTTCGTCCTCAACGCCGACGACCCGCTGATCGCCGACCTCGGCCGCGACCCGGCGGGCGAGCGGCGCGAGGGGGTCCTCTACTTTGGGATCGAGGACAACGCGCAGGCGCTACCCGAGCTCCAGCACGCCTTCGACGCCAAGCACTGCCGCCGCTGCGGCCACCCCTACGCCTACGAGCGCGCCTTCGTCGGCCACCTCGGCCACTACTCCTGCCCCAACTGCGGCGCAGAGCGCCCGCGGCCGGAGGTGGCGGCGACGGAGATCGAGCTGCGCGGGATGAACGGCTCGCGATCGCGGGTTCGACACCCGTCCGGCGAGATCGAGCTGAACCTGCCGCTGCCGGGCCTCTACAACGTCTACAACGCCCTCGCCGCGGTGGCGGCGGGCCTGCGGCTCGGCGTCGCGCCGGAGCGGATCGCCAGCGCGCTCGGCGAGATGCGGGCGGCCTTCGGCCGGGTCGAGACGATCCCGGTCAACGGCACGCCCGTCTCGATCCTGCTGATCAAGAACCCGGCCGGGGCCAATGAGGTCCTGCGGACGCTGATGCTGGAGAGCCGCGAACACGCCGACGGCGGCGACGGGATCGACCTCTGGATCGCCCTCAACGACCGGATCGCCGACGGTCGCGACGTCTCCTGGATCTGGGACGCCGACTTCGAGCTGCTCGCCGCCGGCGTCCGCCGCGTCGTCTGCTCGGGGACGCGGGCGCCGGAGATGGCGCTGCGGCTTAAGTACGCCGGCTGGCCTGAGGAGGCGATCGAGGTCGTGCCGGGAATCGAGACCTCGCTCGACGCCGCCGTCGCCGGCGCTCCGGGCCGGGTCTTCGCCCTCCCCACCTACACCGCGCTGCTGGAACTGCGCAAGCTGCTCGCCGATCGCGGCCTGGCGAAGGAGTTCTGGCGATGAGCGGAGCCACGGTGGCGGCCATTTGGCACGACGTCGAGTGCGGCAGCTACGCCGCCGACCTACCGCTCTGGGAGGAGCTCGCCGAGCGCCAGGAAGGCCCGGTTCTTGAGCTGGGCTGCGGCACCGGGCGCGTGGCGCTGCACCTGGCCCGGCGCGGCCACCGCGTCTACGGCCTCGACCGCGACCCGGAGCTGCTGGCAGTCCTCGCGGAGCGCGCAGAGTCGAGCGTAGTCCCGGTGCGGGCAGACGCACGCAGCTTCGAGCTCGCAGATTCCGTCGCGCTGGTGCTGGCGCCCACCCACCTACTGCAGCTTCTCCCCGACCGCGCCGAGCGCAGCGAATGCCTGCGGTGCGTCGCCGCGGCCTTGCGCCCAGGCGGCCTGCTCGCCGCCTCGATCATCGAGGGGATGCCGGAGCCCGACGACGCCCCGCCGCCGCTGCCCGATGTGCGGGAGGTCGACGGCTGGGTCTACTCGAGCCTGGCCGTCGAGGCGGCGGTCGGCCCCGGCGAAATCCTCGTCCGCCGCCTGCGCCACGCGGTCTCGCCGGAGGGGGAGCTGAGCGAGGAACCGAACGAGGTGCGGATCGCGACCTTCTCGGCGACTTCGCTGGAGGCCGACGCCAAAGCGGCGGGCCTGCGGCCTGTCGGGCGCCGCGAGATCCCGGAGACCGACCTGCACGTCGGCTCCACCGTTGTTCTGCTGGAGAGGAGCGCCTGATGGAGCTGCGCGTGCTCAGCCTCTATCCGGAGCAGATGAACATCTACGCCGACCGCGGCAACATCATCTTCCTGCGGCGGCGCTGCGAGTGGCGCGGGATCGACTTCTCCCACAGCGGCGCCGGTCCCGGCGAGGGCTTCGATCCCGCCGCGCACGACCTCCTCTACATCGGCGGCGGCCAGGACCGCGACCAGAAGGCGGTCGCCGCCGACATGGTGGCGACGAAGCGCGAGGCCGTTGCCGCCGCGGCCGACGACGGCGCCGTGCTGCTGGCGGTCTGCGGCGGCTACCAACTGCTCGGCCACAGCTACCAGATGGGCACCGACACCCTCCCCGGCCTTGGCATCGCCGACCTGGAGACCGTGCGCGAGGAGGGCCCGCGGCTGATCGGCAACGTCTCGATCGAGGCCGATCTAGGCGGCGGCCCGCGGCTGATCGCCGGCTTCGAGAACCACGGCGGCCGCACCTATCTCGGCCCCGGCGCCACGCCTCTTGGCAAAGTGGTCTCCGGCCACGGCAACAACGACCGCGACGGCTTCGAGGGCGTCAAGCGCGACAACGTCATCGGCACCTACCTCCACGGCCCGCTACTGCCGAAGAACGCCTGGTTAGCCGACCACCTGATCGCCCTCGCATTGGAGCGCCGCTACGGCACCCGCCCCGAGCTGGTGCCGCTGGGCGACAAGCTCGAGGCCGCCGCTCACGAGTCAGCGCGGAACGCCGCTACCGGCCGCTAGACCCAAAGCCGCCCTCGCCCCGCACCGACTCGCTCAGCGCCCCCGTCTCGACGACGTCGGCGGTGGCGATCGGCGTCAGCACCAGTTGGGCAATCCGATCGCCGGGCTCGACCCTGAAGGTCTCGGCCGGGTCGGTGTTCAACAACAGCACCCGCAGTTCCCCCCGGTAACCGGAATCAATCAGCCCCGGTGCGTTGACCAGCGCGATCCCATGATCGCGGGCCAGCCCCGAGCGCGGCAGCACCAATCCTGCATGCCCCGCCGGGATCTCCACCCCCACCCCGGTCCCCACACTCCACCGCTCACCGGGACCGATATGAGCCGCCTCGCACGAATAAAGATCAAGGCCAGCATCTCCCTCATGCGCACGTGAGGGCAGCTGCGCGCCGTCCTTCAGCTTGGTTGCTGGAAGCTGCACGAGCGCCAGCCTATAGGTCCGGGGGAGGGGTCTCCGGACCCTCCCCGCTGTTGTCCGGAGACCCCTCCCCCGGACCTACTACGCCACAGCGAGATCGCTGAACCGATGCATCTCCGCCGTCGGCACCTTTGCCTGGACGAGCACCCCGTCCTCGCGGTCGGTCCGCTCCAGGTCTCCCGCTACGTCGTGCAGCTCGTGCAGGCGGCCGCCCTGGGAGTAGGGGATCAGCAGCTCGACCTCGGTCAGGGTCTCCTCGAAGGCCGCCTCGATCCGCTCGCTTAAAGCGTCGAGCCCCTCCCCCTCCTGGGCGGAAACCAGCACCGCCTCGGGGTGGTCGAGCTCGGTTTCGCGCCGCTCCTCCTCGCTCAGCAGGTCGATCTTGTTGAAGACGAGCAGCCGCGGCTTCTCCCCCGCTCCGATCTCCTCCAGGACCTCGTCGACCGCCTGCATGTCGGCGAGCCGCCGCTCCTCGGAGGCCGAGGCGTCGACGACGTGGAGGATCAGGTCAGCGAGCACGGTCTCCTCGAGGGTCGCTTTGAAGGCCTCGACCAGCTGGTGGGGCAGCTTCTCGATGAAGCCGACGGTGTCGGTCAGCAGGGCGTCGCGGCCGGAGAGCTCGAAGGTGCGGGTGGTCGGGTCGAGGGTGTGGAAGAGGCGGTCGCGGACTTCCACCTCCGCCCCGGTGAGCGCGTTCAGCAGCGTCGACTTGCCGGCGTTCGTGTAGCCGGCGAGGGCGATCCGCGGCAGCGAGGAGGCCTCGCGGCGGGCCCGCATCACCCCGCGATTGCGCTCCAGCTGACCCAACCGCCGGCGCAGGGCGGCGATCCGGTTGCGGGCGAGGCGGCGGTCGGTCTCGATCTGGGTCTCGCCCGGGCCCCTGGTGCCGATCCCGCCACCGAGCCGCTCGAGGTGGGTCCAGAGCCCCCGCATGCGGGCCATGTTGTATTCGAGCTGGGCCAGCTCGACCTGCAGCTTGCCCTCCGCCGAGTGGGCGTGGTCGGCGAAGATGTCGAGGATGACACTGGTCCGGTCGACCACCGGCACCCCCAGCGCCGCCTCCAGGTTGCGCTCCTGGCGCGGGGCGAGCTCATCGTCGCAGGCGACCAGGTTCGCTCCGACGGCGGCGATCTCGGATTTCAGCTCCTGCAGGCGACCGCGGCCGAAGTAGCGATCGGGATCGGGTTTCGGCCGCTGCTGGGTCGCCTCGCCGGCAGTCGCCACCCCGGCGGTTCGCAAGAGCTCCTTCAGCTCGACCAGCGGCTCGCCGTCCTCGCGTCCGTCGACGACGCCGATCACCATCGCCCGCTGCCGCGCCCGCGAGTTCGAGACGCCGGCACCGTTCGCAGACGCCGCGTAGCGGGTCTCGGACGTCCTGCCGTTTCTCGAAGACTGCACTCAGAGGAATTGTACGCCTGGCCGCTCAGCCAGTTAGGGTGGTCCCCGTGAAGGTCTTCGTTACCGGCGGCACCGGCTTCATCGGCGGCGAGGTGGTGCGCCAGCTGCGCGCGCGCGGTGAGGAGGTCGCCTGCCTGGTCCGCAGCCCGGAGAAAGCTTCGAAGCTGCGCGAGCTGGGATGCGAGCTGAAGCAAGGCGATCTCTCCGACGAGACCGCGATCCGCCAGGGCATGAGCGGCTGCGACGCCGTCATCCACGCCGCGGCGATGTACGAGGTCGGGATCCCGGCCAAGCAACGACCGGCGATGTGGGAGGCGAACGTTGCCGGCACCGAGAGGGTGATGAAGGTGGCCCTGGAGGAGAAGATCCTGCGCGTCGTTTACGTCTCCACCGTCGGCATCTTCGGCAACACCCGCAAACAGGTTGTCGACGAGAGCTACAAGAACCCCGAGACCGACTTCACCTCCTACTACGAGGAGACCAAGCTCGAGGCCCACAAGCTGGTCCAGCGGATGATCGACGAGCAGGGCCTGCCGGCGATCATCGTCCAGCCCGGCGGCGTCTACGGCCCCGGCGACACCTCGCAGGTGGCCGACCTGCTCGAGCAGTTCTTCGCCGGCAAGCTGCCGCTGATGCCTTTCCCCGAGCTGGGAATCTGCATGACCCACGTCGAGGACATCGCCGGCGGCATCCTCCTGGCGCTCGACAAAGGCGAGCTCGGCGAGACCTACGTGATCAGCGGGCCGGTGACGACGATGCGCGAGGCGATCGAGACGGTGGCGCGGGTCAGCGGCCGCAAGGCTCCGAAGCGGGCGCTGCCGACCGGACTGATGAAGGCGATGATCCCGTTTGGGCCGCTGGTCGGCAAAGTGATGGGACAGCCGCCGAACCTGCGGGAGATCATCTCCTCGGCGGACAACGTCACCTTTTGGGCGAGTTATGAGAAGGCCCAGCGGGAGCTGGGGTACTCGCCGCGGGGGATGGACGAGGGGTTGCGGCAGACGCTCGAAGCGGATTCGCGGTTCCCTTCGCCGAGCGTTTGAGGTAGTCGGGGGAGGGGTCCCCGGACAACAGCGGGGAGGGTCCGGTGACCCCTCCCCCGACTCCCAATAGGCTGCCTTGGGTGCGCGTAATCGACGTCATGCATTTGGGGCGGCCCCACGTGATTGGGTGCTGGGAGGTGGACGGGGCGCTCGTTGATCCGGGGCCGGAGTCTTCGCTGCAGACGGTGATTGACGCGATCGGGGATGAGCAGCCGCGGGCGGTTTTGCTGACTCATATTCATCTGGATCACGCGGCGGCGACCGGGGCGCTGGTGCGGCGGTGGCCTGATCTGGAGGTCTACGTCCATGAGCGGGGGGCGCCGCATTTGATTGATCCTTCGAAGCTGTTGGCGAGTGCGGAGCGGCTATACGGGGACAGGCTGAACTACTTGTGGGGCTTGATCTTGCCGGTGCCGGAGAAGAACGTGCAGGTGTTGTCTGGCGGCGAGACCGTGCTGAGGATGGAGGTTGCCTACACGCCTGGGCATGCTTCGCATCACGTCTGCTACTTCCACTCCGACAGCGGGACCGCTTTCTGCGGCGATGTCGCCGCCTGCCGGATCCCGCCCTCGCAGCTTGTTGTGCCCCCCACTCCGCCGCCCGACATTAACGTCGAGGTCTGGGAGGAATCGCTCGACACGGTCGCGGACTGGCAGCCGCAGCGGCTCGCGCTCACCCACTTCGGCGCCGTCGAGGAGGACGTCCCCGGGCACATCGAGAAGGTGCGGGCGAAACTGCGGCAGGAGGCCGGGTTGGCGCGGCGGATGCCGAAGGAGGAGTACGACGCCGACAACGAGGCGCGGATCCGCCGCGAGCTGGCCGCCGAAGGCATCGAAGGCGACACCGTCGACGAGCTCCTGCAGGCGGTCCCTACCGCCTATCAGTGGAGCGGCCTCGACCGTTACTGGCGCAAGAAGGCCGAGCGCGAGAGTTCCTAGGGGGTTATGTCCCCTCCCCCCGGGTAGCTGGGGTCCCGAGGCAGGGACTCAAGGGACCAAGGAGGACGAGAATGGCCAGGACTTCGCTACTGCGACGTGCAGTCGTGGCGCTATCCGCACTGATGATCAGCTTTGCCCTGCTTGCCGGCACGGCGCAGGCGACGAAGGTGCCCCGCGTGATGGCGGCGCTCGGCGACTCGATTACCCGCGGCTTCAACACCAGCGGGCCGGGCTGCCCCAGCGGGCCGTCGCTCGACTGCCCGCAGAACTCCTGGGCGACCGGGACCAACCCGGAAGTGGACAGCGTCCGTGAACGGCTCGACGCGATCTCGCCGCAGCCCCTGACCGCCTACAACGACGCCGTCTCCGGGGCCCGCGCGGTCAACCTGCTGGGCCAGGCTCAGACTGCCGCCGCCCAGGATCCCGACTTCGTCCTGATTGAGATCGGCGCCAACGACGCCTGCGCGCTGCCCTCCCCCACCCCGACCGCGACCTTCCGCGAACAGGTCCGAGAAGCATTCGAGGTGTTGGTCTCAGCGAACAAGCAGGTCTACATCCAGCTGATGAGCATCCCCGACATCAACAACCTGCGGACGATCTTCACCGAACCGCCGGACCCGAACGCGATCGGGCGCTGGCAAGCCTTCCAGGTCTGCCAGGGCCTGCTCGTCAACCCGCTCTCGACCGCCCCGGTGGACGAAGAACGGCGTGAAGCATTCCGCGCCCAGGTGATCGCCTACAACGAAGCGCTGGCCGAAGTCTGCGCCGAATTCAAGCGCTGCATCTGGGACGACGAAGCGGTCTTCGAGTCGGGATTCACCACCGCCGACGTCGCCACGGTCGCCAATACGCCGACCGCCGACTACTTCCACCCGTCGGTCTCCGGCCAGGCGAAACTCGCCGCAGCGGCCTGGAGCCCGACGTTCAACGACTGGCGACACCGCATGGGCGCCATGGCCCACGCCGGGTAACGCCTAGGACAAGTGCTCGCGCATGCGCTCGACGGCCTCTTCGATGCGGTCGTCGGGCGCAGTGAGCGCGATCCGGAAGAAGCCCTCGCCGCTCGGCCCGTACATCGAGCCGGGTGAGATGACGACGGCGGCCTCCTCAAGCACGAGCTCGCAGAAGGAAGTCGAGGTGTGGCCCTCGGGGACCGGCGCCCAGACGTAGATCGTGCCCTTCGGCGAAGGTACGTCGACGCCGATCTCCCGCAGGGCGGAGACGACGAGGTCGCGGCGGCGGGTGTAGATCGCGTTCATCTGCTCCAGCGGCCCACTCGGGCCGTCGAGGGCAGCGACGCCGGCCATCTGGATCGCCTCGAAGAGCCCCGAGTCGACGTTGGTCTTCAGCCGCCAGTAGGTCTGGATCGCCTCGGCGTTGCCGAGGATCGCGGCGCAGCGCCAGCCGGTCATGTTGTAGCCCTTGGAGAGCGAGAAGACCTCGACACCGACCTCTTTGGCGCCGGGGGTGGCGAGGAAGCTCGGGGCGACGTAGCCGTCGTAGGTGGTCTCCGAGTAGGCGTTGTCGTGGACGACGAGGATCTCGTACTCGCGGGCGAAGGAGACGACGGTGTCGAAGAAGCCCTCCGGGACGACGGCGCCGGTGGGGTTGTTCGGGTAGTTGATGAACATCAGCCGGGCGCGGTTGGCGATGTCGGCCGGGACGGCGGTCAGGTCGGGAGCAAAACCGAGCTCGGGCACTAGCGGCAGCAGCTCGGCTTTGGCGCCGGCGAGGATCGGGCCGCCGGTGTAGACCGGGTAACCGGGATCGGAGGCGAGCGCCACGTCCTCGGGGTCGAGGAAGGCGAAGCAGAGGTTGTAGATGCACTCCTTGGCGCCGATCGCCGGGATCACCTCGCTCTTGGGGTCGATCTCGACGCCGAAGCGGCGGCCGTAGAACTCGGCGAAGCCCTGGCGGAACTCGTCGCGGCCGCGGTTGCTCGGGTACTGGTGGTAGGCGGAGTCGGCGACCGCCTTCTGCATCGCCTCGACGATGTGCGGATAAGTCGGTTCGTCCGGATCGCCGATCCCGAGGCTGATCACGTCGATCCCGGCAGCGCGCTTGTCGGCGATCTGCGCCTCGAGTTCCTGGAACTTGTAGGGAGGGATTGCCTCCAGGCGGCGTGAGGGGTCGCTGATGCTCATCGGCGCGGGAATCTATGCGATCGGCGCCGCCTGCGGCGCGCTACTCGCCGTCCAGCTCGGCCAGCGCCTGCAGCAGCTCCGGGGTGAGCTCGCCGGCAAAGACCGGCTCCGCCCAGCCGTCGAGCTGGACGTCGAGATCCTCGGAGATCGCCACCTGCAGCTCCCCCCCTTCCAGCTCGACCACCAGCGGGCTCTCGGCGCCGCGGAGGAAGGCGGTGACGGCGGCGCCGCTGGCACCGGTGCCAGAAGAGAGCGTCTCCCCCACCCCGCGCTCGAAGATGCGGGCGCGGACCCGGCTGCCGTCGATCGCGAGGAAGGAGACGTTGGTCCGGTTCGGGAAGATCTGGTGCCCTTCGATCCCCGGCCCGATCTCGCCGAGGTCGAGCTCGTCGAGTTCCTCCGCGGCGACGACGATCGCGCACTGCGGGTTGCCGATCGAGACGTGCTGGAACTCCCAACTACGCCCGCCGGCCTCTAGCGTGCCGCGGCCGTCCGCGCCGCCGGATGGAAAGTCCTTGGAAGTCGTCGAGGCCCGGCCCATATCGACCGAGCAGGTCAATTCGCCGGTGATCGTCGGCCGGATCGGCCCCGCGGCGGTGCCGATCGTGAACTCGTCCGCGTCGGTCCAGCCGTTGCGACGGAGGTAGAGGATCGCCTCGCGGGCGCCGTTGCCGGAGAGCTCCGCCTCCGAGCCGTCGGGGTTGAAGATCCGCAGCTCGGCGACGAGCTCGGGGTTTTCGCTGCGCGAAAGCAGCAGGACCCCGTCGGAGCCGACCCCGAAGTGCTGGTCGCAGAGCCACTCGATCCGGCTCGCCGTCAGCTCCCACGGAAGCCTCTCAGCCTCGAGGATCAAGTAATCGTTGCCCAGCGCCTGCCACTTCTCAAATTTCACGCGCGGGACCCTATTCGGGCGGCAACCTCGGCGTCAGAAAGACCGGTGCGGTCGAGGTAGTGAAGGTTGGGGATTTTCCGCATCCAGGTCAGCTGACGCCGAGCGTAGTTGCGGGACCGCTTCTTCATCGTCTCGAGGTCGCCTGCCAGCACCTCGTCAAAGCCAAGCGCTTTGCGAGCAGTGCGACCTGGACCCAACGCGTCAGCCCGCCGCGCCTCCTCGGCAGCACCAGCGGCGACGATCGCCTCCGTCCGAGCATCGATCCGCTCGTAGAGCTGTGCCCGCTCCATGTCGAGCCCAAAGATCGTCGTCGGATGCCGCGTCTCCGGCGACCACAGCTCGGATTCCTCGGACTCAGGCGGCACTTTCCGTAGCGACAGCTCCGCCACAGCGGCCCGCAAATACAACCCGGTCCCCCCCACCACGATCGGCCGCCGCCTCGCTTCCAGCGCCGCGTCGATCTCCGCATGCGCCAACGGCATGTAGTCCCCGATCGAGAAATCAGCCGTGATTGGCACGAACCCCAGCAACCGGTGCTCCAGCTGCGCCTGCTCCTTCGTCGACGCGGTGCCGGTCAGGGTCTCCAGCCCCTCATAGACCTGCAAGGCATCGCAATTGATCGCAACAGGCTCTTCCCCGCGGCCACGAAGCAGTTCAGCAAGCTCAATAGCCACACCCGTCTTCCCCACTCCGGTAGGCCCAAAGATCGCGATCACATGGGGTTTCGGCATAGCCCCGAACGGCTTGTACTTTTTCGGCGCCTACGCCCTCGGAAGGCGCAAGACGATCATCGAAAAAGTTGAGAGAGGGGCTGTGCCGAAACCCCTCCCAGCGTTTGCGAAGTAGCGGAAGTGATCTCCACGGCTACGAAGTCTCCGGGGGGCGCCTCGCCGTCGAAGTTGACCGCCTTGCCGTGCCGCGTCCGCCCCCTCAGCTTCGTCTCATCCGTCCGGCTGGTGCCTTCGACCAGGACATCAAGCGTCCGCCCCACGAACCGCTGGGCCCGCTCGGCCGCCCGCCTCTGCACCGCCTCGACCAATCGTTCCATGCGCTCGACCTTGACCGGGTGGGGCAGCTGGCCGTCCATCGTCGCTGCCTCGGTTTCGCGCCGCGGCGAGAAGACGAAGGTGAAGGCGCCGTCGTAGCCGACCTCCTCGACCACTTCCAGCGTCTCGGCGAAATCGGCCTCGGTCTCGCCGGGGAAGCCGACGATGATGTCGGTGGTGATCGCGCAATCGGGGACGTGCTCGCGGATCAGCGCCACCCGGTCCATGTAGCGCTGGCGATTGTAGGTGCGGCGCATTCGTTTCAGCACCGCGCTCGAGCCCGACTGCAGCGGCAGGTGGATCTGCTCGCAAAGGGAGGGCAGCTCGGCGTGGGCGAGGATCACGTCTTCCTTCATGTCCTTGGGATGCGGGCTGGTGTAGCGGATCCGCTCGATCCCCTCGATCGCGTCGACCCGGCGCAGGAGGTCGGAAAACCCGATCCGCTTCTCGCCCGACAGGTCGCGTCCGTAGCTGTTGACGTTCTGGCCCAGCAGCGTCACCTCGACGACGCCGTCGGCGGCTAGCGCCTCGGCCTCGACGATCAGCTCGTCGGGATCGCGGCTGACCTCGCGGCCGCGGGTCGAGGGAACGATGCAGTAGGAGCAGACGCAGTTGCAGCCCTGGGAGATCTGCAGCCAGCCCTGGAACTCGCGCTCGCGGCGGGTCGGCAGGTGGCCGGAGAAGTCCTCGAACTCGAAGTAGCCCTGGGCGGTGATCGAATCGGAGTTGAGGAACTCGGCCAGCTTGTGGATCTGCCCCGGGCCGAAGGCGACGTCGACGAACGGGAAGCGCTCGAAGACCTCCTCCTTGACCGACTGCGCCCAGCAGCCGCCGACGCCCACGACGCGCTCAGGGTCTTCGCTCTTCAGCCGCTTTGCCTGTCCCAGATGGGCGATGAAGCGGCTGTCGGCAGACTCGCGGATCGAGCAGGTGTTGAAGAGGATCAGATCGGCCTCCTCGCGACTTGGCACCTCCTCGTAACCGAGCGAGGACAGCATCCCCCGCATCCGCTCGGAGTCGTGCACGTTCATCTGGCACCCGAAGGTCGTCACATGAAATTTCATCGCCATCGAAATCAGCTTAGCGGCGGATAGACCAAGCAGATCAAGGACGCAGGGAGCGCCGCGTGCTCTGCACGCAAGCGATTGAGGACGCAGATATGCGCCGGTCTATTCGACGGTAAGGGTGCCTTCCATTCCGGCCTCGCGGTGACCCGGAACGGAGCAATAGAAGGTGTAGGTGCCGGCCTTGAGGTCGGCGGTCTCGGATTCTTCGCCTTCGGCGATCGGTTCGAAGCCGGCGAGTTCTTTGCCGTTCTCTTCGATCACCACGTTGTGCGGGATCGCCGAGGGGTTTTTGAAGTCGATCGTGACTTCGCCGGCTTTCGCTTCCAATTTGGTCGTATCGAAGGCCAGCGCGGCTGCGTCGGCTTCCACGTCGAGCGTCGTGCTCGCGGCTCCGCCGCCGCCAGCGCCCCCGGCGTTGGCTTCTTTTTCGCCCTTCATCCCCGCTTCGCCGGTTTCGTTTTCGGTCGGGCCGACCGGTTCTTCGCCTTCGACCGAGCCTTCGGCGCCTTCTTCGGCCTGTTCTTCGGCCTCCTCGGTTTCGCCGCCCTGGGCGCCGCCTTCGTTTTCGTAGGGGCCAGAAGTCTGGCCTTTTTCGATCTCTTCGTTGAACTTCGCGTACTCGGCGGCCTTTGCTTCGTGCTCTTCGCCCGAGTAGCGGGTGGCGAAGGTGGTCGCGGCGACGACGAAGACGACAAACCAGAGGATCACCAGCGGCAATGCCTTGCCGGGGAAGTCCTTCAGTTTCAGGCCGGCAAAGCTGACCACCAGCGCCGAAAGCGCAAGGACGATGCCGCAGGCGTAAAAGATCTTCTCGTTGGTACTCATCGGGCGGCGGCCATCCTATAGAGGTCGGTACCCGACTCGCCGTGAGGCGAAAGCGGCTTTAAGCCGCCCTCACCTCAGCTGCCGGGGCAGCCTCCTCGGCCGGCTCAGCCGGTTCGGCCTCACCGTCGATCCCGAGCCCGGCCCGGATCTTCGTTTCCAGCTCCAGGGCCAGCTCCGGGTTGTCGACCAGGAACTGCTTGGCGTTGTTGCGCCCCTGGCCGAGGCGGGTCTCGCCGTAGGAGAAGAAGGAGCCGGATTTCTGGACCAGGTCCTGCTCCATCCCGAAGTCGAGTAGCCCGCCCTCGCGGGAGATCCCGACCCCGTACTCGATGTCGAATTCCGCCTGTCGGAACGGCGAGGCGACCTTGTTCTTGACGACTTTGACGCGAACCCGGTTGCCGACCGCCTCGGTCCCTTCCTTCAGGGTCTCGATCCGGCGGATGTCGAGCCGCTGCGAGGCGTAGAACTTCAGCGCCCGGCCGCCCGGCTGGGTCTCCGGCGAGCCGAACTGGACGCCGACCTTTTCGCGGATCTGGTTGGTGAAGATGCAGACGGTGTTGGTCCGGTTGAGGTTTCCGGCCAGTTTCCGCATCGCCTGCGACATCAGCCGCGCCTGCAGCCCCACCGTGGTGTCGCCGATCTGGCCGTCGAGCTCTGCTTTCGGGGTCAGCGCCGCGACCGAGTCGATCGCGACCACGTCGACCGCGGCGGAAGCGATCAGCCGGTCGGCGATCTGCAGCGCCTGCTCGCCGTAGTCAGGCTGGGAGACGAGGAGCTCGTCGGTGTCGACGCCGATCGCCCGCGAGTAGACGGGGTCGATCGCGTGCTCGGTGTCGATGAAGGCGCAGACGCCGCCCATCGCCTGGGCCTGGGCGATGATGTGGTTGACGAGCGTCGTCTTACCCGAGGACTCCGGGCCGAAGATCTCGACGATGCGGCCGCGCGGGACGCCGCCGATGCCGAGCGCCAGGTCGAGTGACAGCGCTCCGGTCGGAATCGACTCCACCTTGACGGTGCCCTTGTCGCCAAGCCGCATCAGGGAGCCCTCGCCGAACTCGCGTCTGATCCCGGTTACCGCGCTCTCCAGCGCCGCGTCTTTCGCTTTGGCCTCTTTGGCCGATGCCTCTCTCAAGTTCGCTTTTGCCATCTAGATCACCTCACTGCTGCCCCCTCCGGGCAGCTCGACTTGGGCCAACGGCACATAGCGCGCACCGGTCGGCTGGAGTTCAGAACGATAAAGAGCCATCCGGACAGCAATCCGCGGCTCCGTCAGCTCCTCCGGGATCACTCCCGGAGGCTCCGAGACGACCGCCGGCCGCCTCGATCCCCGCGCCTCAGGACGAACCCGAGCCACGGTCACATGCGGCCAGAACGGCCGCTTCTCGGGCTCGTAGAAGCCCGCCTCGACAAGTCTCTCCTGCAGCCCCGCCTGCAGCGCCTCGGCGCCCGGGGAGATCACCGGCAGCGCGTACAGCCGTGCCCGACCCCGCGGCGGCCGCGACTCGGCATCGCGCAGCTCCACCCAGGGCGCCGGCGCGGCGCTCTCGCCCACCGCCGCCGCGATCGCCTCGATCTCCTTCTCGGGCCGGTAGCCGAGGAAGGCGAGGGTTATGTGGAGCGACTCGGGCGCCACCGGCCGCAGGGCCGGGTCGGCCAGGGCTTCCCGGCCCCAGGCGACGAGGCCTTCGCGGGTCTCCTCCGGCAGGTCCAGCGCGACGAACAGGCGTGCCTGACGGTTTTTTGTGGGTGGGTTGAGTCGCTCCTTGGCCACGGCCGCCACGCTACGGGGCCGCGACGCACGAAACAACGCCCTAAAGCAACTTTTGCGTCACGATTTCTCGCCGTCTCCCTCACCGAGGAGCTGGCGCAGCAGGTGCATCCCGACCAGGGCCGAGCGTTCGCGGATGTCAGGGCGCCCGCCGGGGATCACCGGGTCGCGGGCGATCGCGGTTCCGTCGGCGAGGCGGGCGTTGAAACAGACGTAGCCAACCGGTTTCTCCTCCGAGCCGCCGCCGGGCCCGGCGATGCCGGTAATCGAGACCGCCACGTCGGCGTCAAAGCGCTCGATAGCCCCGATTGCCATCGCCTCGGCGACCTCCGGCGAGACCGCCCCCTTCGCCTCGATCAGCTCCGGATCGACCCCCAGCAGCTCCGCCTTCGCCTCGTTCGAGTAGGCGACGACGCCGCCGGTGAAGTACTCCGAGGCTCCCGCCAGGTCGGTAATCCGCGCCGCCAGCAGGCCGCCGCTGCAGGACTCCGCCAAAGCCAACCGCTTGCCGAGCAGGAGCGTCGCCACCTGGGCGTCAATCGACTCGCCGTCGAGGCTGAAGGTCTCGCGCCGATGGCGCCGCGCCAGCCCCTCGCGCACCTCCTCGGCGATCGCGGCGGCCTCGTCGCGGTAGCGGACGTCGATCTCGATCTCGCCTTTGCGCAGGCAGGTGGTGATCTCCACCGCCCCCAGCTCCAGCCCCTCGGACTCCATCTCCCGCAGGCTCTTGGCGATTTCGGACTCCGGCACCCCGAACATCCGCATCGTGTAGGCGCGCAGCGGCGTCGCCCGCTCGAGGATCTCCTTCACCGGCCCGGTCTCCACCGCCGCCTCCCACATCGGCTGCAGCTCGCGCGGCGGGCCCGGGAGGACGATCACGACCCGCTCCCCGGCGGGAACGACGAGCCCGGGCGCCGTTCCCACGGGATCGAGCGCGGTCGCGCCCTCCGGCACCATCGCCTGCTTACGGTTGGAGTCGCGCATCGCCGCCTCGTCGAGCCGGAAGCGCTGGGCGAAGCCGCTGAGGATCTCGGCGATCTTCGCCTCCATCGCCTCGTCGAGGACCATCTCGCGGCCGGCGAAACGGGCGACGACCTCCGCCGTCAGGTCGTCCGCGGTCGGCCCGAGGCCGCCGCTGGTGACGATCAGGTCCATCCCCTCCGCGGCCAGAAAGCGCAGCGCCGCCTCGAGGTCGTCGGGACGGTCGGCGACGACCATGATGTGGGCGACCTCCACCCCGCGCTCGGCGAGCCGCTCGGAGACCCAGGGCCCATTGGCGTCGGAGATGCGCCCGGTCAGGACCTCGGTCCCGGTGACGATGATGCCGGCACGAATCACCCGCCGGAAGCTACCGGAGAGGCACCGCCTGGCCGACCCGCGGACCCTTGTGCGGCGCCGGCGTGGTTCCGTTGCCGGAATCGCCGGAACCGCCGCCGGTCGAGAGCCCGATCACCAGCAGCGCCGCGATCACCAGGGCCGTCACCGCCGCTGCCAGCAGCCGCGGTGAGATCCTGCCGCGCCCCCGACGCCGTTCCCGCACCACCGGCCGCGGCCGCGGGTCGACCCGCGGCAGCCGCTCTCCCGGCCGCGCCGCGCCGCGGCTGCGCCGCTGCTCCTCCGCCAGCCGGTCGCCGTCGAGGCCGAGGTAGCGCCCGTAGGTGCGGATGAAGGCCCGGGCGTAGGTGTCGCCGGGCAGCTGGTCCCATTCGTCGTTCTCGAGCGCCCCCAGGTAGCGGCCGCGGATCTTGGTCGCCTCTTCGACCTGCTGCAGGCTCAGCTTCTTCCGGGTCCGGGCCTCGCGAAGCTTGATCCCGACGCCATCGTCCACATCCCCATTTTGCGGCTATTTGCGCCGCGACGCAAAGTCTTTCGGGATCTAGGCGTCGGAATCGGAGTCGACCGCGACCGGCGCCGGCTCGGCGTCGCCGTTGCTGAGAACCCGCGGCAGGTCGGCCTGGGTGATCAGCACCTGGCGTGGTTTCGAGCCCTCGTAGCCGGAAATGACGCCGCGCCGCTCGAGCATGTCGATCAGGCGCCCGGCGCGGGTGTAGCCGACCCGCAGCCGCCGCTGGACCATCGAGACTGAGGCGGTCTCGGTCTGCACGACCAGCCGGATCGCCTCGTCGAGCAGATCGTCGCTGTCGGGATCGAAGTCGTCGTCGCGATCCTCGCTCTCGGCCTCCTGCGGGGTCTCCAGGAGCTCGTCCTCGAAATCCGGTTCGCCCTGCTTGGCCCAGTGCCCGGTGATGCGGGCGATCTCGTCCTCGGTGACGAAGGCCCCCTGCACGCGCGAGAGTTTCGAGGTGCCGGCGCCGCGGAAGAGCATGTCTCCCTGGCCGAGCAGGGTCTCCGCCCCGCCCTGGTCGAGGATCACCCGCGAGTCGGTCTGCGAGGAGACGGCGAAGGCGATCCGCGAGGGGATGTTGACCTTGATCGTGCCGGTGATGATGTCGGTCGAGGGGCGCTGGGTCGCCAGCACCAGGTGGATGCCGGTCGCCCGCGACTTCTGCGCCAGGCGGATGATCGAGTCCTCGACTTCGGCCGGGGCGACCATCATCAGGTCCGCGAGCTCGTCGATCACGCAGAGGATGTGCGGCAGCGGCGCGATCCCTTTCTTGCGGCGGCTCCGGTTCAGTTCCTCGAGGTTGCGGGCACGGGCCTCGCTCATGATCCCGTAGCGGCTCTCCATCTCGCCGATCAGATTCGAGAGCACGTTCGCGGCCAGTCGCGGCGAGGTGACCACCGGCGTCAGCAGGTGCGGGACGTTCTCGTAGTGGTTGAGCTCGACCTGCTTGGGGTCGACCAGGACCAGCCGCACTTCGTTCGGCGAGGCCTGCATCAGGATCGAGGAGAGGATCGCGTTGACGCAGCCGCTCTTGCCCGAGCCGGTGGTGCCGGCGACGAGGACGTGCGGCATCTTCGCGATGTCGGTCCAGACCGGGTTGCCGTCGATCCCCTTGCCGAGCCAGGCGACCAGCGGCGAGGTCTTCTCCGGCCGGCCGGCGTAGATGTCTCCGAGGCGGACCATCTTGCGGGTCCGGTTGGGGACCTCGACGCCGACCGCCTGCTTGCCGGGGATCGGGGCGAGGATGCGGATGTCGGTCGAGGCGAGTGCGTAGGCGATGTCGTTGGCGAGCTCGGTGACTTTCTTGACTTTGGTCCCCGGCGCCAGGCGCAGCTCGAAGCGGGAGACGTGGGGGCCGCTGACGACGCCGACGATCTTCGCCTCGACGCCGAAATGGCCGAGGGTCTCGACCAGCTTGCGGCCGACGGCTTCCTGGTCGCGCGGATCGGGTCCTTTCTCGCCCTTGCCGCGTTCGAGCAGCTTCGCCGGCGGCGGCCGGTAGTCGATCTCTTCGGACATCGTTACGCCGCGTTTGCTCCCCATCGGGGTGAGGCCGGCGTACGCCCGGTCGCCCTCGTCGGGAACAGCGACCGCGTCGGCGGAGTCGTAGTTCTGCAGCTCGACTTTTGCGGGCGGTTCCTCGGCGTCGTCCTCGGCCGGGAGGACGTGGGTCGCGGTATCGGCCTCCTCCTGGGCGTCGAAGATCTGCGAGTCGAAGTCGTCCTCCTCGGCTAGGGCGACGGTCGGTTCGAAGTCCTCGTCCTCCTCCGGGTAGGCGCTCATCACGTCGGTGGGGCCGGCGAGAGTGGCGGCCTCGGCCCGCGCCTCGCGGTGCTCGCGCCAGTCGGCGTGGGTCCTGGCGACGGTCCGGGCGGCCGCGTCGCCGCCGGCGAAGACGCCGCGAAAGAGCGCCCGCAGAGATCGGCCGATGCCGCGTGCGAGCGCGGACACCGAGGTGCCAGTGAGCAGCATCCCGCCGATCAGCAGCAGGAGGACGGTGAAGATGCGGGCGCCGATCGTCCCGAAGAGGTAGACGAGGCCGGTTTCGACCCCGTAGCCGACCTTGCCGCCTTCCCAGCCGAAGAAGAGGACGAAGACGAGGTAGACGCCGAAGGCGACCAGAAAGAGGCCGATCAGGTCGAGGTGGCGCTGCTCGAGCCCGGCCGGCAGGTGCAGGCCGCCCTTAGCACCGCCCCTGGTTTTGGGCTTCCGTTTCGACGCAGCTTTGCCTTTGCGGGCCGATCCGCCCCGCTTCTTACGCACGAACATGGTCCCCCGTTCGACGCCGAGGGCCCGAGCCCTGCGGGTAAATTCGCTCTAAAAGTCGCGAGGAGCGGCGAATTCCGCCGCTACCATCGCTTTGTGCTCTCCGAAGCCGAACAGCTAGGCGGCCGCGTCCTCGTCGTCGAGGACGACGTCGACATCGCCGACGTCCTCCGCCGCTCGCTCCGCAACGAGGGCTACGAAGTCCGCACTTCCGCCGACGGGACCGAGGCGCTCGACGTCGCCGCCGGCTTCGTTCCCGACCTCGTCGTCCTCGACCTCGGCCTGCCGGGACTGGACGGGATCGAGGTCTGCCGCCGCCTGCGCAGCGACGGCGACGTGCCGATCCTGATGCTGACCGCCCGCGCCGAGACCGAGGATCGGGTCACCGGCCTCGACAGCGGCGCCGACGACTACTTAGTGAAGCCATTTGAGCGCCAGGAGCTGCTGGCGCGGATCCGGGCGCTGCTGCGCCGCCGGCCGCCTCGCGGCGCCGCTTCGCTGGAGGTCGGCGACCTCGTCCTCAACCCCGACACCCGCGAGGTGCACCGGGGCGAGCGCGAGATCGAGCTGACCAACCGCGAGTTCGAGCTGCTTGAGTTCCTGATGCGCAACGAGCGCTTGGTCGTCTCCCGCGAGCGCCTGCTCGACGAGGTCTGGGGCTACGACCCGATGGCGGCGACGAACACGATCGACGTCTTCATCTCCAATCTGCGACGCAAGCTCGAGGCCGGCGACGAGTCGCGCCTGCTCCACACCAAGCGCGGTGCCGGCTACGTCCTCAAAGCGTAAGGCGTTGGGCGGCGCCGCGAGTCGCCTCGGCCGCTTCGGCCGGCGCCTCCTGCACCCGCGCGCATGGCCGGTCCGCTGGCGCCTGGCCGCGGTCTCGGCGGGCCTGACTCTGGTGATCCTGATGCTGTTCGGCGGCGCGATCGGCCAGATCGCCACCCAGCGCATCCGCGACGACTTCAACGGCGAGGTCCGCAGTGCGGTGCAGATCCTCGGCGGCGAAATCCGCATCGTCTATCCGCCCTTCGGCGAAGCAGAAGCACAGAAGGTTCCGTCGCTCGACGCCTTCGTCCTTCCCGACGACGCCTCGGCCCGGGTCCTCGACATCAACGGCAACGTCCTCGGTGAAGGCGGCAACCACGCGGCGGCCCTCGGCTCGCCCCACCCGGGGCTCTCCGACCACGCCAGCATGCGAGTGGCGACGACGACGATCACCTCCGACTCCGGCGAAGTGACGGGCTACGTCCAGTACGGGCGCAGCCTCTCCCACGTCGAGGACACGATCGACCGGGTCTGGGTGCTGATCGCCGCCGGCATCCTCGGCGGCACCCTGCTGGCGGCCCTGGCCGGTGTCGCGATCGCCGGCCGGGCGATGCGGCCGATCGCCTCGCTGACCGCGACGGCACGGAAGATCGCCGCCACCCGCGATCCCTCCGAGCGGATGCCGGAGCCAGCAAACGACGATGAGGTCGGCGAGCTCACCCGCACGCTGGAGCAGATGCTCCGCTCGCTCGACGCCGCCCGGGCCGAACGCGAGGGCGTAATGCAGAAGCAGCGCGAGTTCGTCGCCGACGCCTCGCACGAGCTGCGGACGCCGCTGACCAGCGTCCTCGCCAACCTCGAGCTACTGCAGGCATCGCTCGGCGGCGCCGACCAGGCGGAAGACCGGGAGATGGTCGACTCCGCCCTGCGCTCCTCGAAGCGGATGGGCCGGCTGATCGCCGACCTGCTGCTGCTCGCCCGCGCCGACGCCGGCCGCCTGCCCTCCCATCGCCGCGTCGACCTTGCCGAAATCGCCGGCGACGCCGCCGCCGAGGTGGCTCCGCTGATGGGAGATCGCGAGCTCATCCTCGACAACGAGAAGCCGCTGCGGGTGGAAGGCAGTCGCGACGAGCTGCACCGAATGGTCCTCAACCTGCTCGACAACGCGATCCGCCACACCCCCCGCGGCTCCTGCGTGGAGCTGCGCCTCTGCGAGAACGACGGCGACGCCGTGGTCGAAGTCGCCGACGACGGCCCGGGGATCCCCGAGGCGATGCGAAGCCAGGTCTTCGACCGCTTCGTCCGCGGCACCGGCCCCGCCGACACCGCCCGCGGCACCGGCACCGGCCTCGGCCTGGCGATCGTCAGCGCCGTCGCCGCCTCCCACAGCGGCACCGTCGAGGTCCATGAATCGCAATCCGGCGGCGCCCTCTTCCGCGCCCGCATCCCCCTCGCCGAGAGCCCAAAACCGGCCGCCAAACCTTTAGAGGCGCTTTAGAGGCCACCCCTAGATTTCTTCGCGGACGAGACACACTAGCCCGCCGAGGTTTCTCCCCAGAAATTGCCTCGGCGGGCTTTTTCTTTGCTCCGAAACGGCTAGGGACCGAACGCACTTGTAGGGAGGGAGGGGTGCCCCTCCCTACGGCACCACGTTCGAGCTACTAGACCTCGATGACTACGGGCAGGATCATCGGACGGCGGCGGAGGCGTTGCCAGGTGAATTTGCCGATTGCCTCGTGGAGGTCCTCCTCGATCAGGTGGGTCTCACGGTTGCCGTGGTTGGCGGCTTCGTCGAGGATGTCTTCGACCAGGTCTTTGAGGTCCTCGACCAGGTTGTCGGCTTCGTCGAGGAAGGGGACGCCGCGGAAGATCACTTCGGGGTCGGCGACGATGCTGCCGTCGTCGTTGGAGAGGGTCGCGACGACGATGAAGATGCCGTCCTCGGAGATCGCGCGGCGGTCGCGCAGGGCGGCGTCGTCGGGCTCGCCAATGTTGACGCCGTCGACGTAGATGACGCCGGCGTGGATGTCCTCGCCGAAGCCGGCGCCGTCGCCGTCGAGCTCCAGCGGCAGGCCGTTGCGACCCTGGAAGATGCGATCGGACTCGACCCCGACCGCTTCGGCCAGTTCGGAGTGCAGACGCAGCCGCTTGTAGTCGCCGTGGACCGGCATCACGTAGCGCGGCTTGGTCAGATTCAGCATCAGCTTGATCTCCTCCTGCCAGCCGTGGCCGGAGGCGTGGATCGGCGCGTCTTTGGCGGTGATCACGGTGGCGCCGATCTCGTAGATGCGGTCGATCGTCTCATTGACCGCGCGCTCGTTGCCGGGCACCGGCGTCGCCGAGAAGACGACGGTGTCGCCGGAGTGCAGCTGCACGTCGCGGTGGTCGTTGTTGGCCATCCGCCGCAGCGCCGAGAGCGGCTCGCCCTGGCTCCCGGTCGAGATGACGACGACTTTCTCGTCCGGGAAATCCTCGATCTCCCGCGGCTGGATGAAGATCCCGTCGGGCGCGTTGGCGATGCCGAGGTTGGAGGCGATGTTGAAGTTCTTGCGCATCGAACGCCCGACCAGCGCCACTTTGCGATCGAGTCGGACCGCGGCATCGATCACCTGCTGAACGCGGTGGATGTTGGAGGCGAACGAGGTGACGATGATCCTGCCCTTGCAGCGGGAGAACTGCTGCAGCAGCGCCGGCCCGACGCTCGACTCCGAAGGCGCCACGCCCGGCCGATCGGCGTTGGTCGAGTCGCCGCAGAGCAGCAGCAGTCCTTCCTTGCCGAGCTCGGCCAGCCGCGAAACGTCCGCGGGGCGGCCGTCGACCGGGGTCTGGTCGAACTTGTAGTCGCCGGTCATCAAGACCGAACCAGCGTCGGTCTTCAGCAGGACCGCTCGCATGTCGGGAATCGAATGGGCGAGGTGGATCAGCTCGAGCTCGAAGGGGCCGCAGCGCACTTTCTCCCCCGGCGGCAGCTCCTGCAGCGGCGCGCTCTCGCCGAGCTTGTGCTCGTCGAGCTTGGAGCGGACCATGCCGACGGTCAGCAGGCCGCCGTAGATCTTCGGCGGCATCCCGATCTCTTTGAGGACGTATGGGAGCGCCCCGACGTGGTCCTCATGACCGTGGGTGAGGACGATCGCCTCGATGTCGTCGGCGCGCTCGCGCAGGTATGAGAAGTCCGGCAGCACGAGGTCGATCCCGTGCATCTCGGCGGTCGGGAACATCAGCCCCGTGTCGACGACGACGATGCGGCCGTCGTACTCGATCACGGTCATGTTCTTGCCGATCTCGCCGAGGCCGCCCAAGGGCAGCACTCGAAGTTTGCTTGGCACTAGTTGTTACTCACTCTCTTGTTGATGGTGTCTAGCTGGCGACCGCGACGCCGGCAGCATCGAGACCGGCCTTGATGGCGGCTCTCTGCTCCTCGTCGGCGGGCACCAGCGGAAGTCGTAGCCGGTCCTCGCAAAGCCCCAGCATCGCCAGGGCCGCCTTCAGCGGGATCGGGTTGGTGGTGACGGAGGTGGCCTCGTAGGCCGGGGTGATCTCAGCGTCGATCTGGCGGGCGCGGTCGAGGTCCCCGGCCTTTGCCGCGTCCCACATCTCGCGCATCCGGTCGCCGACGATGTGCGAGGCGACGCAGATGCCGCCCCCGCCGCCGAACTCAAGCACGCGGAGGAAGACGTTGTCGTTGCCGGCCAGGACGGTCAGACCCTCGATCGGCCCCAGCTCGTCGTCGTTGGCCTGCTTGACGGCGACGATGTTGTCGACGTCGCGCCCCAGCTCGCCCAGCAGCTCGGGGCTGGCGTTGATGACCACGCGCGAGGGGATGTTGTACATCACCATCGGCAGCTCGGGCACAGCCGCGGCGACGGTTTCGAAGTGGGCGCGAATGCCCGCGGCATTGGGCTTGTTGTAGTAGGGGACGACGACCAGGGAGGCGTCGGCGCTGGCCTCAGCAGCCATCTTCGTCAGCTCGCAGGAGTGGCGGGTGTCGTTGGTCCCGGTGCCGCAGATCAGCAGAGCCTCGTCGCCGACCTCGGACCGCACCGCCTGCAGCAGCTCGATCTCCTCGCCGTCGGTCAGCGTCGGGCACTCGCCTGAGGTCCCGGCGATAACCAGCCCGTGCGAGCCGTGCTCGAGCAGATGCGCCGCCAGCCGCCGCGCCGCGTCGTGGTCGACCGCGCCGCTCTCGTCGAACGGGGTCGCCATCGCGGTGAGTACGCCTTCGATCGGCTTCATCTGTTCCAGGGTATCCCGTCTCGCAGTCGCTCGGGCTAGAGCAACTTCTCCAGCCCGACGGTGAAGCGATCCGGCAGCTCGGCCACCTTGCGGCAGGCGAGGACGACGCCGGGCATGAAGGAGCGACGATCGATCGAGTCGTGGCGGATCGAGAGGGTCTGGCCGACGCCGCCGAAGATCACTTCCTGGTGGGCGACGAGGCCGGGCAGGCGGACCGAGTGGATCGGCTGGTGGACGGTGCCGCCGGCGGCGTCGATCAGCTCCTGGGTCCGCTTGGCGGTTCCCGAGGGGGCGTCGAGCTTTTTGTCGTGATGGAGCTCGACGATCTCGCACTCGGGCATGTGCTTGGCGATCGTCTGCGAGACCTCCATCAACAGCACCGCCCCGATCGCGAAGTTGGGGGCGACGAAGCAGTTGGCCTGCGAGGCCTCGGCCGCCGCGCGGGCGGCCTCGAGATCGAAGCCAGTGGTGCCGACGACGGTATGGACGCCGGCCTCCAGGCAGGCCTTGACGTTCGCCAGCGCGGTGTCGGGAACGGTGAAGTCAACGACCACGTCAGCGTTGGGCAAGACCTCGGCCAGCTCGGTCCCCAGCGCCGGGTCGGCGCGGCCCGTCAGCTCCAGCCCCTCGGCCTCCTCGACCGCTTCGCAGACCGTCGCCCCCATTTTCCCGGCCGCCCCGGCGACCGCGACCCGCGTCATGCCGCTACCAGGGCCTCGCTCACGGGCGCCAGCGCCTTGCGGAAGCGGTCTTCGTCGGCCCCGACGCAGGCGGCGCTGAGGCGATCGGCCGCGTAGAGCTCGGAGGCCAGCGCGGTCAGGTCGTCGACCTCGATTGCGTCCACTTTGGTCAGCATTTCATCGAGGTCTTCGATCGGCAGGTCGAACAGGGTCGCGCGGGAGATCCGGGTCATCCGCGCGGCGGTCGACTCCGAGGACAGCACCAGCCGCCCCTTGACGCTCTCCTTCGCCCGCACCAGCTCCTCGTCGGAAACCGGCTCCGAGCGCAGTCGCGCCATCTCCCGGCCGATGATCTCACAGGCCTCGTCGACGTTGTCCTCGCGGGTGCCGACGTAGGTCGCGACCATCCCCTGGTCGGTGAACTGCTCGTTGTAGGAGCCGACCGAGTAAGCAAGGCCACGCTTCTCGCGAACCTCTCGGAAGAGGCGCGAGGAGGTGCTGCCGCCGAAGATCGCGTCGAGAACCGCGAGCGGGAACCGCCGCTGGTCGTCACGCCGCAGGCCCGGGGCACCGAAACAGATGTGGTACTGCTCGGTCTCCTTGGTCAGGAAGCAGAGGCGGGAGTCGCCCTCCAGCCCGGACTCCTGCAGCGCTCCGTCTCCCTCAACGGGCGGCTGCACCAGCCGCTGCGCCAGCTCGACGATGCGCTCATGGTTGAGGTGCCCGGCGGCGCCGACGACGATCTGCGGCGCCGTGTAATGCGCGCGTCGGTAGGCCTCGATGTCGGGGACGGGAACCGAGGCGATCACCTCGGCCTCGCCTAGAACCCGGCGTCCAAGCGGGTGCTGGCCAAAGACGGCCTCGGCGAGGACGTCGTGGACCCGGTCCTGCGGCTCGTCGTCGTACATCGCAATCTCCTCGATCACGACCTGGCGCTCGGAGTCGATGTCCGGGTAGGTCGGCGCCAGCAACATCTCCGCCAGCAGGTCGAAGACCTCCTCGGTGTGCTCGTCAAGGAAGCGGGCGTGCAGGTGCGTCGTCTCCTTGCCGGTGGCGGCGTTGATCGAGGCGCCGAGGCCGTCGAAGCGCTCGGAGATCTCGATCGCCGAGTAGCGCGCGGTTCCCTTGAAGAGCAGGTGCTCGAGGAAGTGCGAGACCCCGGCCTGCGCCGGGGTCTCGTTCCTGGATCCGGTCCGGACCCAGAGCCCGAGCGCCACGGACCGGACCGAGGGAACCTCCTCGGTCACGACCCGGACGCCCGAGTCCAGGGTGGTGAGCCTGGCGCCGGTCAACTAGCCGCGGCGCTCGCGTTCACGCCCACGGCCGCCACGGTCGCGGTCGCGACCGCCCCGTCCGCCGCGGTCGCCGCCGTTGCGGCGCCCGCCGTCGCCGGAACCGACCGAAGCCAGTTCCTCGGGCGATTTGCCCGCGACCGAGGGGTCGTCGGTGAGGCGCAGCCCGATCCGGCCGCGCTCCTTGTCGACCTCGACCACGGTGACGTCGATCTCTTCGCCGGCTTTGAGGACGTCGTCGACGGAGTCGACTCGCTCGCCCGGTTTCACGTTGGAGATGTGAAGCAGGCCGTCGGTGCCCTTGACCAGCTCGACGAAGGCGCCGAAGGTCGTCGTCTTCACGACTTTGGCGCTGTCGTAGCGATCGCCAATCTCGGCCTCCTTGGTCATCGAGTTGATGCGGGAGACCGCGCCGTCAACCAGTTCGCCGGTCGGAGCGTAGATCCGCACGGTGCCGTCGTCCTCGACGTCGATCTCGGCCTCGAACTCCTCGCAGAGGGCGCGGATCGTTTCGCCGCCTTTGCCGATGACCGCCCCGATCTTCTCCGGGTCGATCTTGATCGACTCGATCGCCGGCGCGTGCGCGGAGAGCTTCTCCCGCGGACCGTCGATCGCCTCGGCCATCTTGCCGAGGATGAACTGGCGGCCCTTGTTGGCCTGCTCCAGCGCGTCCCCCAGGATCTCGAAGGTGACGCCGGTGATCTTGATGTCCATCTGCAGAGCGGTGATCCCGTCTGCGGTGCCGGCGACCTTGAAGTCCATGTCGCCGAGGTGGTCCTCGACGCCGGCGATGTCGGTGAGGACGATGTAGTCGTCGCCCTCTTTGATCAGGCCCATGGCGACGCCGGCGACCGGTGCGGTGACCGGAACGCCCGCGGCCTGCAGCGCCATCGAGGAGGCGCAGACCGAGCCCATCGACGAGGAGCCGTTGGACTCGAGCGTCTCGGAGACGACGCGGATCACGTACGGGAACGACTCTTCGTCCGGGATCGTCGCCACCAGGGCGCGCTCGGCGAGGGCACCGTGGCCGATGTCGCGGCGCTTCGGGCCGCGCATGAAGCCAGCCTCCCCGACCGAGAAGGGCGGGAAGTTGTAGTGGTGCCAGAACCGTTTGGTGGTCTGCAGGCCGAGCGTGTCGATCCGCATGTCCATCCGGGTGGTGCCGAGAGCGACGTTGGAGAGAATCTGGGTCTCGCCGCGGGTGAAGAGCGCGGAGCCGTGCACGCGCGGGGAGATGTCGACCTCGCACTCGATCGGCCGGATCTCGTCCTGGGCGCGACCGTCGGGGCGCTTCTTTTCAACCGCGATCGCCTTGCGAATCGTTTCCTTCTCGATCGCGTCGATGGCGGCCTTGACCTCGGCCCGGCGCTCCGCCTCGGCCTCGGTGTCTTCGGTTTCCGGCGCGTACTGGTTGACGACCTCGTCCTTGACCTTGTCGATCGCCTCGTAGCGCTCGAGCTTGCCCTCGGTGGCGATCGCGTCAACGAGCGCCTGCCCGTGGGAGGAGCGGATCTCGCTCAGCAGGCCCTCGTCTAGCTGCGGGGCCTCGACAACCATCTTCTCTTTGCCGGCCTTCTCTTGGAGCTCCGCCATCGCGGCGCAGAGCTTCTTGATCTCGGCGTGGGCGATGTCGAGGGCGTCGAGGATCTCGGCCTCGGTGACGCCGCTGGCGCCGGCCTCGACCATCAGGATCGCCTCGTCGGTACCGGCGACGATCAGGTCGAGTTCGAGCTCCTCGTGGGTCTCCTCGGGCGGGTTGACGACGAAGTCACCCTCGTGTTTGCCGATGCGGACGGCGCCGACGTGCTTGGCGACCGGGACCGGCGAGATCGCCAGCGCCGCGGAGGCGCCGTTCATCGCCAGGATGTCGTACGGGTTGACCTGGTCAACCGACATCGGGGTCGCAACCAGCTGGGTCTCGTAGTGCCAGCCCTTGGGGAAGAGCGGGCGGATCGGGCGATCGATCATGCGCGCGGTCAGCGTCGCCTTCTCGCTTGATTTGCCCTCGCGACGGAAGAACGAGCCGGGGATTTTGCCCGCGGCGTACATCCGCTCCTCGATGTCGACGGTGAGGGGAAGGAAGTCCACGTCGCGAAGGTTCCCGACGGTGGCGGTGCAGAGGACCATCGTGTCGCCGCTGCGGACGACGACAGCACCGCTCGCCTGCTTCGCGAGTTTGCCGGTCTCGAAGGAAATCTGGCTATCGCCGATATCCGCCGAGACGCGGGTAACGTCAAACATGCTCATTTAGTTGTTTACCTCCGGCCGCCCGGATGGCGACCATCTGCTTTCAGAACTCTCGTTCTCTTTCATCCGTAAGAGTACAGGCCCTCTAACGTGTGCGCCGTGGGAAGGCAGATGGGGAAATCCGCGACCGCATTTATCTGGCTCCTCGCAGCGCCCCTGCTCTGGGCGCTGCCGGCCCAGGCAGATGGGCTCGGCAGCAAGCTCTACTTCCCTGCCGACACCGGTGTCTGCTCCACCCGAGCGGCCGCGGAAGTCTTCTGCACGGAGAGCCAGCTGTCGCTCCACCAGAGCTACCGGGCGAGCGAATACCTCGTCCCCACCTCTCACGGGGTGATCACCGAATGGCGGGTAGCCAGCGGCCCCGCCTCCCCCGCCACCGAAAGCGTCCAGCTGCGGCTACGTCTGCTCCGCGGCCAGGACCCCGTGCCGGGTGCGGCAACCGCCTTCCGGCAACTGCCCCTCGCCGAACCGGGCATCCACCGGTTCGCCTCCCGTTTGCCGATCGAATGGAACAACCGCCTCGCCCTCGACGTCGCCGTCCGCGGCAACGGCAGCGGCGTCGCAAGCGCGCCGATCGCCCACTCGGCGCCGAGCATCGGAGAAGTCGGCGAGTGGATCCCGCCCCTGGCCGATGCCCCGAGGCTGCAGCCCTACCGCTTGCCCGACACGGACCTGCTGGTGAAGGCACAGGTCGAGTGGGATATCGACGGCGACGGCTACGGCGACGCCTCGCAGGACCGCTGCCGCTATGACCCAAGGCGCCAGGGACTCTGCCTGAAGAACAGCCGCGCGCCCCAGGTTGAAGTCCGCTACGCGAAGCGCCAGAGCTTCCTCCGCAACGGCATCGTCAAGGTCAAAGCCCGCTCCGACGAGCTCGGGAGCCTCTGGATGGTCGGGTCGGTGGAAACGCCATCCAGCCAAACCGCCTGGATCGGCATCGGCTCCGAGGAGTGGGTGAAGCCGGAGAAGTGGATGAACCTGTCCCTTTACCTCGAACCCAAAGCCAGAGCGGCCGCCAGGAAGGAATTCAACGATGGCGGGCACCCTTACATCAGCGCCGAAGTAGGCGCCACCGACACTTCCGGAAACGATGCGAAGAGGCAGCGAGTCGTGGTCAGGCTGCCGGCAGGCTGAAGAGGCCGGGGGTCGAGGTGACCCCGGCGCGGATGCCGGATTCGAAGTCGCGCCGCACGCGGGTCTCGATCTCCGCGGAGCGGCGATCCGCCTCGAAGCGGTCGAGGTCGAGGCCGAGCCGCTCGACCCGCTCCCAGAGGTGCGGGTCGTCGACGCGGCCGCGGTCGGCGTAGAGCGAGTCGACCATCTCGAAGAAGCGTCCCTGGCGGCCGGCGGCCTCGGCGGCCGCGTGCAGGGCCGGCGACCGGGGGTGCTTGCTGGCGAGCGGGAAGTGGCGGAAGACGAGCCGGCCCGGGCGCTCCCTGAGCCGCGGCCAGTCGGCGGCGCAGCGGGGGCAGCCGAGATCGGCGTAGACAACCACCCCCTCTTCCCCCTCGCCGCGGACGTGATCGTCCGGCCCGACCGGCGGGATCGCGGCCGAGCTCAGGTCGGTCATGGCTAGGACAGGGCGTCGAAGATGACGTTGGCGCCGGGGAACTCGCCGGGATTCGGCGACTCGTAGGTCCAGGCGACCTTGCCGTCCTCGTCGACGAGGACCAGCGTCCGGTTGGCGAAGCCGAGCGGCGCCTCGATGTAGGAGCCGTAGGCCCGGGCGACCTCTCCCTTCGGCTCGAAATCGGAGAGCAGGATCGTGTCGATCCCCAGCTTCTCCTGGAAGGCCTTGTGAGCGAAGAAGCTGTCAACGCTGATCCCGACCAGCTCGACGCCCTTCTCGGCGATCTCCGGCTTGACCTCCTGGTAGATCGAGAGCTGGTCGCCGCAGACCGGGCTGAAGTCGCCGGGATAGAAGACCAGCATCACCTTGCGGCCGCGGAAGTCGGAGAGCGAGACCTTCTCGCCGTCCTGGTCGCGAAGGGTGAAGTCGGGGGCCTGTTCCCCGACGGCGATCATCGCCGCAGGCCGAGCTCTTTGACCAGGGCGCGGTAGCGCTCGAGGTCGGAACTTTCGAGGTATCGCAGCATCCGCCGGCGCTTGCCGACCAGCATCAGCAGCCCGCGCCGCGAGTGGTGGTCTTTGGCGTGGGCGCGCAGGTGCTCGGTGAGTTCGTTGATCCGCTCGGTCATCAGCGCGATCTGGACCTCGGCGGAGCCGGTGTCTCCATCGCCGCGGCCGTACTTGCCGATCAGCTCGCTCTTTTTCTCTTTGGTCAGGCTCATCTCGTAGAAACGCCGCACACGGAGGTGCGACGGATGCTGGAAGCTAGCACAAGGCTCAGCGCCGACGCGGTAGCCGCAAAGTCAAACGGCGTGTCGTTTCGAAGCCTCCGTGAACCACCACCCGCACCGTTGCCCGCAAGGGTCGGCGACGGATGATCTTCCTGGCAAAGTCCAGGATCTGCAGGGAGATATGCCGCCTCTCGCCCGCGGCCAACCAGAAGTAGGAGTGGCGGGAGATGACTCGCCTGCCACCGCCTCCGCCCGGATGGGGAATTCGGGCGTCCACGGAGACGTTGCCGATGCACTTCACCTCCGCCCGGTTCCTGCAGACGAGGTCGAAGTGGACGGAGCGTCCCCGCAGGCGCGAAGCCACTCTCCGCACCGAGACAGTGACCGGACTCGGCGGCTCGAAGCGGCCGACGGTTCCTGGGAGGTACGGCTGCATCAGGGCACCGCCGCCCCCGCCTCCGTAATAGGCGACGTCCGTCCCGTACCAGAGGTCCCCTTCCGGGCCGACCGCCAGGGCGCTGACCGGGAGGTCGCAGATCGGGGAGACGCAGCCGAGGCCGCTGAGCTCGTCGCTCGCCGAGATCGAGCCGATTTCGGTCCAGGCTTTTTCGGTGCCGGTGGTGAAGAAGACTCGGCCGCCGGGCCCCGCGGCAAGCGCACCGGTCCCTGCCGTGTTTCCTGGCACCTTGAGTTCAACGATCGCGCCCTGTGGATAGAGGCGGCCGAGCCGCGACTCACCTTCCTCGCTGAACCAGAGAGCGCCGGAAGCGTCCCGGGCGATCTCCTTCGGCTTGCCGTCGCGGCTGACCAGCGGGATCTCGGATACGCCCCCGCCCAGGCCGACGCGGGCGATCGCGTTGCGCCCATTCTCGGTCACCCAGAACGCTCCTTCGGCGTACGCCAGGTCGAGCGGATGGGAGCCGATCGGAAGCGCGAACGTCGCGACCGCGCCGCTCGCGTCAATTCTCCCTAGCCGGCCGGCCCCCGACTCGGTGAACCAAATCGCTCCTTCGGGCCCGGTGAGGACTCCGGTGGGCGCGCTGCCCGCGGCAAGCGGGAACTCCGTCACCCGACCGTCGAGATCGGCTCGCCCGATCGCGTCCAGACCCGTGTCGGCGAACCAGAGTGTTCCGTCGGCGCCGACGGTGATTGCCCCGATAGCCGGGCGCCTGCGCGCCGGCAGTGAATACTCCCGCACCCCTCCTCCTGGCGTGGTGCGCCCGATGACGTTGGTGAAGCCGCTGACGGCATATTTGTTGGCCGTGAACCAGAGGTTGCCGTCGGGGCCGAAAACAAGCGACTGCGGCTTCGTGCCCTGGCCGAGTTCGATCGCCGGGCTTTCCGAGGCCACGGCGGGCGATACCAGCCCCCAGCCGGCGGCGACCGGTAAGACGACCAGGGCGACAAGCGCCGCTAGGGCGAGGTGAAGCCGGCGCATACCCGCTTTGCGTCCTCTACGTCCTGGTGCATCTGATCGATCAACTCTTGGACGTCGGGGTAGTTGCGCTCGCCACGCAGGCGCTCGACGAAAGCGACGCGGAGGATCCTGCCGTAGAGGTCTTCTTCGCGATCGATCAGATAGGTCTCGATGAGGACGCCGCGGCCGCTCTCGAAGGTCGGGCGGATGCCGACGTTGACGGCGGCGGGGACGCCGTCGGCGAAGGCGGCATAGACACCGTGGCCGGGGATGACGAGGCGGTCGTCGGGGACGATGTTGGCGGTTGGGAAGCCGAGCTCGCGGCCGCGCTGATCGCCGGTGACGACCTCTCCCTCGACCATGAAGGGGGCGCCGAGGCAGCGGCGGGCGGCCTCCATCTCGCCGGCGGCAACCAGGGCCCTGATCCGGGTCGAGGAGACGGTTTCGCCGTCGACTTCGACCAGCGGCACCACCCGGGACTGGAACTCCGAGCGCGCTTCCAGCATCGCCGGATCGCCTTTGGCTTTGGCGCCGAAGCGGAAGTTCTCGCCGACCGAGACCTGCTTGGCGTCGAGCTTCTCCAGCAGCACGTGCTCGATGAAGTCCTCGGCGCTGCGGTGGGCGAAGTCCTTGTCGAAGGGGATGACGACGAGCTCCTGCACGCCAAGGCCTTCGATCACGTCGCGCTTGACGTTGAAGGGCATGATCAGTTTCGGGGTCGCCGCCGGGTGCAGGACTTCGAGCGGGTGGGGGTCGAAGGTGAGGACCGTGTCGGCTCCCTCGATCACCGCCTGGTGTCCGAGGTGGACGCCGTCGAAGGTGCCAATTGCGACGTTGCGCGGGCGCGGCTCGACGTCGGGCAGCGAGGTGACCCGCATGCTGCTCATCGCAGCGCCTCCGCAACCGCCGGCACCAGCTGCGCGACCTCGGCAGCCGGGACCTCTTCCCCCGCGTTCTCGACCCGGAAGGGCCCGATCGCGGTCCGCCGCAGCTTCTCGCAGTAGGCGTCGCCAAGCGTCTCGACCAGCGTCCTCACGTAGGTCCCGGCCGAGCATTCGATCTCGTAGTGGGCGCGCTCGACGTCGCTGGAGAGCAGCTCGGCCCGGTGGACCTGGACGTCGCGCTCGGGCGTCTCCACCACCTCGCCGCGGTGGGCTTTCTTATAGAGGCGCTCGCCGCCGACGCGAACGGCCGAGGTCATCGGCACCCGCTGGCGCACGGTGCCCGTCGGTAGCTCCAGGGAGCCGGGGACCCCCCCGGTCTCGGTCAGCTCGCCGTCGGGATCGCCGGTCGAGGAGCGCCAGCCGAGTCGCGCGGTCGCCAAGTAGGTCTTCGGCAGGCCGACGAGGAAGCGCTGCAGGCGGGTGGCGCGGCCGAGCAGGATCAACAGCAGGCCAGTGGCGAAGGGGTCGAGGGTGCCGGCGTGGCCGGCTTTGACGCCGCGCTCGCGCCGCACCTGGGCAACGGCGTCGTGCGAGGTGATCCCCGCCGGCTTGTCGAAGAGCAGCACGGAACCGGTCGCGGCGGTCATCTTCAGGCGTCGAGCTGGGCGGAGACCTCGCCGGCCAGGAACTCGACCAGCTGCTCGAACTCGAGGTCGGTCGAGAAGCCCGCGGCGCGCTTGTGGCCGCCGCCCCCATTGACCCGGGCAATCGCCGAGACGTCGACGTCGCCGGCGCTGGAGCGGAGGCTGACCTTGCGGGCGGAGCGACCGCGGTCGCCGAGGTCGCGGATCACTGCGGCGACTTTGACCCCCTCGATCGAGCGCAGGTTGTCGATCAGGCCCTCGGTCATCTCCTCGCTGGCGCCAGTTGCCTCGTAGTCGGCCATCGTGATGTAGCTGACGACAAGCTTGCCGTCGCAGAAGCTGGAGATCCCGTCGAGGGCGCGCGAGACCAGCCGCAGCTTCTCGATCGGGACGTGCTCGTAGAGGCGCCGGTAGGTGTCGTCGACATTGACCCCGGCGTCGATCAGGTCCGCCGCCACCCGGTGGGTGTGGGCGTTGGTGTTCTCGTACATGAACTTGCCGGTGTCGGTGATCAGGCCGACGTAGAGCGCCGAGGCGATCTCCGGGGTGATCTTCGCTCCCAGCAGCAGCGCCAGGTCGTAGACGATCTCCGCCGTGCAGGAGGCCCCGACCTCAACCAGGTTGACGTCGCCGAAGCGAGTGTTGTCGTGGTGGTGGTCGATGTTGATGACGTCATTGCCGCCCTCGGTCAGCCACTCGACCGGCACCCGGTCGATGTTGCCGCAGTCGAGAAAGACGACGGTGCGGTCGGCCATGTCGGCCGGCGGCTCGTGGAAGACCTCCTCCAGCGGCAGGAAGCGATACTCGATCGGCAGCGGAAACTCCTTCGCCGCCATGAACATCACCGAGTCCTTGCCGAGGCCGGTGAGGACTTTGTGCAGGCCCAGCAGCGAGCCGAGGGCGTCGCCGTCAGGCCCCTCGTGGGCGGTCAGCAAGAAGCGGTCGCGGTCGCGCAACTCGGCGGCGGCGCGCTCAAGATCGGTGGCGATGTCGGAAAGCGAATTCACGGTCCGTTCTCTCCCTCCTCCAACAGCTCGGAGACCCGGGAGGCTTTCTCGATCGTGTCGTCGTAATGAAAGGTCAATTTCGGCGTCCGCTTCATCCGCGTCTCCCCCGCGATCCGCGACTGGATCAGGCCGTGGGCTGAGCGCAGGCCCTCCAACGTCGCCTCCCGTTCCTCGCTGTCGCCAAGCACGCTGACGAACACCTTGGCGGTGCGCAGGTCGGGGCTGGTCTCTACGGAAGTCACGGTCACGAAGCCGATCCGGGGATCGTTCAACTCGCCTGCCACAGCCGCCCCGACGACCTCGCGAAGCACCTCGTTGATGCGCCGCATTCGGGGTCCGGCCATGCTACTCCAGGGTCTGCTCGACCTGTTTCGTCTGGAAGAACTCGAGCACGTCGTCCTCCTTGACGTCGGCGTACCCCTCGAGGACGATGCCGCACTCCTGGCCCTCCTCGACTTCCTGGACGTTGTCTTTGAAGCGGCGCAGGGAGCCGAGCTCGCCGGTCCAAATCACCGTGCCCTCGCGGATCAGGCGCACTTTGGCGGTCCGTACGGCTTTGCCCTCGGCGACGATGCAGCCGGCGATGCGGCCGACTTTGGAGGCTTTGAAGGTCTGTTTGACCAGCGCCTCGCCGATCGTTTCCTCGACCGCGACCGAGTCCAGCAGACCCTCCATCGCGTTGCGCAGGTCTTCGGTGATTTTGTAGATGACCGAGTAGGTGCGGACGTCGACGCCCTCGCGCGCTGCCGCCCGTTTGGCGTCGAGCAGCGGCCGCACGTTGAAGCCGATGATGATCGCGTCGGAGGCCGAGGCGAGCATCACGTCGGACTCGTTGATGCCACCGGTCTGCGAGTGGATGATGTTGATCGCGACCCGTTCCTGCGGCACTTTCGCGAGCTCGTCCTGCAGCGCCTCCAGGGAGCCGGCGACGTCGGCCTTGAGGACGATATTGAGCTCCTTGATCTCGCCCTCCTGGGCGCGGGCAAAGACCTCGTCGAGGCTGACCTTGCGGCCCTGGCGGCGGGCCAGCGCCTCGGTTTTGAGTCGGTGGGCGCGCTCCCCTGCCATCTGGCGGGCCTGGCGGTCGCCCTCGACCGTCTGCACGAACTCGCCGGCGTCGGCGACGCCGTCGAAGCCGAGCACCTCGACCGGCATCCCCGGGACCGCCTCGGCGACCGGTTTGCCGGTGAAGTCCTGCATCGCCCGCACCCGACCCCACTGCGGCCCGGCGACCAGCGAGTCGCCGACGCGGAGCGTTCCGCGCTCGACCAGGACGGTGACCACGGGACCGCGGCCGGGGTCGAGCTGGGACTCGATCACGTGGCCGGAGGCGTCCGTATTCGGGTTGGCCGTCAGCTCCTCCAGCTCGGTGACCAGGAGGATCATGTCGAGAAGGTTGTCGAGCCCCTCCTTGGTCTTCGCCGAGACCTCGCAGAAGACGGTGTCGCCGCCCCACTCCTCGGGGGTGATTTCCATCTGGGCGAGCTCGCCGCGGACTTTTTCGGGGTTGGCGCCCTCTTTGTCGATCTTGTTGACGGCGATCAGCATCGGCACGTCGGCGGCGCGAGCGTGGTCGATCGCCTCTTTGGTCTGCGGCATCACGCCGTCGTCGGCGGCGACGACGACGACAACCACGTCGGTGACCTTGGCGCCGCGGGCGCGCATCGCCGTGAAGGCGGCGTGGCCCGGGGTGTCGAGGAAGGTGATCGTCTTCTCATCGTGGTGGACCTGGTAGGCGCCGATGTGCTGGGTGATCCCGCCGGCCTCGCCGGCGGCCACCTCGGTCTCGCGAATCGCGTCCAGCAGCGAGGTCTTGCCGTGGTCGACGTGACCCATGATCGTCACCACCGGCGGCCGGTCGACCAAGTCCTCCTCGGCGTCGGAGAACTCGGGCTCCTCGGGCTCCTCGTCGGCAGCGTGGACGATTTCGACTTTGCGGTCGTACTCGTCGGCGATCGCCTTCACCGAGTCGTCGGTGAGGGTCTGCGTGAGCGTCGCCATCTCGCCCATCATCATCAGTTTTTTGATCACCTCGGCCGGGGCGAGGCCGAGCGATTCGGCGACCTCGCGCACGGTGGCGCCGGAGTTGACTTTGACCGCCTCGGGCTCGGCCGGGGTCGCCGGACCCAGCGGCGGCTCCTCGAGCAGCGGGCGTCGGCGGCGGCCACCGCGCCGGCGAGGCGGGCGCTGCGGCGGCGGGCCGCCCATCTGCTCGCGGCGCGAGGCCTGCGAGTCGATCACGACGCGGCGTTTTTTCGAGGCGGCGGAGGCGCCAGGACCCTGCTGGGCTCCGCCCGCGCGCACGGGTTTGGTCGAGGTCTGCGGGCCTTTGGCGGCCGGTTTCGGCGACTGCGGCGGAGCTGCGGCTTTCTGCGGAGCGGCCGCGGGCGCCTGGGCCGGAGCCTTTTTCGTCGCTTCGGCGCCGCCGTTGCCTTTCGCAGCCGAAATCGCTTTCAGCGCGTCGGCCTCCTCGACGGTCGAGGCAGCTGCTTTCGCTTCGACGCCAGCCGCTTTGAGGGCGGCCAGCAGCTCTTTTGAGCTGACGCCTTGCGCTTTCGCAATCTCGTGAACCCGCTTCTTAGCCACTAGGCCTGCTCCGCCTCCTCGGGTACCGGCGCCGCGGCTTCAGGGTCGTCGTCGAGGGTCTCGCCGGAGACTTCCTCGGCTTCGGTGGCCTCCTGCTGGATGTCCTCTTCGATCGCCTCCTCGGTGGCGACTTCGTCGGCCGTCTCCTCCGCCGGAGCCTCCTCCTCGGCCGCGGGCTCCTCGTCCGTTGGCTCGACGAAGTTCGCTTCGGCGCGGGCGACGATCTCTTCGACCTGGCCTTGGTCGGCGTCGGGGTCGGCGAGGATCGCCACCTCGGCCTCGTCGAGGCCGGTAAGAATCGCCGTCTGGCTGGTCTCGAAGCGCGAGAGCGCCTGGTGTTGCGGCAGGCCGCAGTAGGTCGAGCCGGGGATCGCTGCGTTGGGGCAGCGACGACCGGTCGTCAACACCGCCATGCAGCGGCCGTCGAAGGTTTCTTCGCCCTCGATCTCGATATCGGTTTCTTCTGAGGCGAACTCGGTCTCGGACTTGATGTCGACGCGCCAGCCGGTAAGGCGGGCGGCGAGGCGGGCGTTCTGGCCGTCGCGGCCGATCGCCAGCGAGAGCTGGTCGTCGGGGACGATCACAGTCGCCTGGCGCTCCTCGTCATCGACGATCACCTCGCGCACCCGCGCCGGCGAGAGCGCTTTGGCGACGAACCGAGCGGGCTCCTCGTTGTAAGGAATGATGTCGATCTTCTCGCCGCGCAGCTCGGAGACGACCATCCGCACCCGCGAGCCGCGCGGGCCGACGCAGGCGCCAACCGGGTCGACCCCTTCGGCGTGGGAGACGACGGCGATCTTCGAGCGGTAGCCGGGCTCGCGGGCGACGCCGGTGATTTCCACCAGCTTGTCGGCGATCTCGGGTACCTCGAGCTCGAACAGGCTTTTGATCAGCTCGGGGCTGCGGCGGGAGACGACGATCGCCGGGCCTTTGGTCGAGTCGGAAACATCAGTAATCACAGCCTTGACCCGCATCCCATGGTCGTAGCGCTCGTTGTAGACCTGCTCGGACTTCGGCAGCAGCGCCTCGACCCGCTCGCGTAGCTGGACCAGCGTGTAGCGCTTGTCGGACTGCTGAATGATCCCGGTGATCAGCTCGCCGACTCGGTCCTGGTACTCGTCGTACATCATCTGCCGCTCGGCCTCGCGGATCCGCTGCAGAATCACCTGCTTGGCGGTCTGGGCGGCGATCCGGCCGAAGTCTTCGGGGGTGACGTCGCGGGTCTCGATCTGGTCCTCGTAGGGAGCGATCATCTCCGGGTCGAGCTCGGGGTCCTCGGGCTCTTTCATTTCGCCCGTCTCCGGATCGACTTCGGGCTCCTCCTGCAGCTCGGCGGCTTCGGCCAGCAGCTTCTCCTCCAGCTCGGGAGGCAGGATCAGTTCGAAGACGCGGAAGTCGCCGGTTTCGTGATCGAGGTCGACTCGCGCGTATTTGGCGGCGCCAGGAGTCTTCTTGTAAGCGGAGAGGAGGGCGTCCTCGAGGGCGTCCATCAGCCGGTCGGCCGAGATTCCCTTCTCCTGCTCGAGCGCTTTGACTGCGTCGACGATCTCTTTACTCACTGAAGCGACTCCTTGGTCTCGGAACTGGCGGCTTGGCGGCGGTCTCTGTACTTGGGACCCGGCGAGGACACCTCGAGCGAATAATCGACCAGCAGATGCTGCAGATGCTTGGTGACCCTTTCGCAGAGCGCTAGATCGACACCGCCGGGGTGGTCGATGAAGAGGCGCAGGGCGTCGTTCCCCGGTTTCTCGAGGGCGACCAGGTCGATATCGCTATCTAGCTCTGAGATCTGCTGTTGAATTTCTTGCTCGGTGGGTTCGGCCATGCCTGGGGCTAGGTGCTGTTTGGGGTCGGTTTTCGGGGTCCGGGCGTAAAAAAAGTGGGCCAGGCCCACTCCTCGACACCGCATAGGACAGAAAAGCTTGAAGCCAGTATAGCCCGGTTAGTGCGTGGGCCCGCGGGTTTTTTCGCGCAGGCGGTCGACCTCCTGCAGGATCGCCTCGGCGATCTCCTCCTTCGAGGCGATCGCGACCTCCCGCTCGGATTCCCTGCCGATCAGCGTCACGGCGTTGCGCTCGCTCTCGAAACCAATCTCCGGATTCGAGACGTCGTTGAAGACGATCAGGTCGGCGCCCTTGCGCTCGAGCTTGCCGCGGGCGCGCCCGACGGCAGCCTCCCGCTCGGCGCCGGCTTCAGCGGCAAAGCCGACGATCGTCTGACCCTCGGCGCGGCGGGCGCTGAGCGAGGCGAGGATGTCCTCGGTCGGCTCGAGGTGCAAGTCGAGGCCGTCCTGGCGCTTGAGCTTGCCGGCGGCGGGATCGGCGGCCCGGAAGTCGGCCGGCGCCGCGGCCATCAGCAGCAGGTGGGCTTGCGGGAACTCGTCCCCGGCGGCGGCAGCGAGCTCGGCGGCGGTCTCGACGTCGACGCGGCGCACGCCCGGCGGCGCCGGCAGGGCGACGTTGGCGGCGATCAGGGTCACCTCCGCCCCACGTTTCGCCGCGGCGGCGGCGAGAGCGATGCCCATCCGGCCGCTGGAGCGGTTGCCGATAAAGCGGACGGTGTCAATCGGCTCGCGGGTGCCGCCCGCGGTGACGAGGACCCGGAGGCCATCCCAGGGCCGGTCGCCGCCAGGCAGTGCGGCTTCGACCCGGGCAAGCAGCAGCTCGGGGTCGGGCAGGCGCCCCCGGCCGTACTCGCCCCGGGAGGCGAGCTTCCCCTCCTCGGGTTCGATCACCTCCACCCCGCGCTCGCGCAGGGTTGCCAGGTTCGCCTGCGTCGCCGCGTCCGCGTACATGCGGTCGTTCATCGCTGGCGCGACCAGGCGCGGCGCCGTGCAGGCGAGGAAGGAGGTGGTCAGCATCGAGTCGGCGTTGCCCGTTGCGAGCTTTGCGACCGTGTTCGCCGAGGCCGGCGCCACCAGGTAGGCGTCGCAGCGGCTAGCCAGCTCGAGGTGGCCGATCGGGTCGTGGGAGACCGCTTCTTCGCCTGGGAAGGCGCCGCGCAGCGGATCGCGCTCGAACTCGTTGACGAGGACCGGGGCGCCAACGATCCCCTCGAAGGAGGCGGCGCCGACGAAGCGGGTCGCCGTCTCGGTCATCAGCACCCGCACGCCGTGCCCGGCCAGCGTCGCCAGCCGGGCCAGCTCAAGGGCCTTGTAGGCGGCGATGCCGCCGCTGACTCCTAGGAGGATCCGGGCCATGGGCTCCTAATGAAAGCGCCCCGCGAGTGACGGGGCGCTGTTACTGCTAGGAGCGGTACTCGTATTTCAGTTTGCCCTCGGCGAGCTCTTCGAGCGACATCGAGAGGTAGTTCCTCTCAGCGTTGGTCTCGACCATCGGCGGCGGGTACTCCCCGAAGCCGCCCTCACCAAGGTTGTGGAAGTAGCTGTTGATCTGCCGAGCCCGCTTCGCCGCGACGACGACGGCGGCGTAATGGGAATCGGCGTGGTCCAGAAGCTTGTCTACGCGTGGTTTGATCATCGGCGGCCGAGTCTAGAGGATCAGCCCGCCGGGGCCAGGCCGAGCTCCGAGCGGACCACTTCGACCAGCTCGTCGGCGGCGCGGGTGATGTCGTCGTTGACTATTTGGTGGTCGAAGTCGTCTTGGGCAGCTAGCTCTTGCTCGGCGACTTTCAGGCGCTCGTCGATTGCCTCGATGGAGTCGGTGCCGCGGCCGAGCAGGCGTTCGCGCAAGACCGCGGGGTCGGGCGGAGCGATGAAGATCTGGACCGAGTCGGGTTCCGCCGCCCGCACCTGCTGGGCTCCCTGGACCTCGATCTCGAGGACGACCGAGCGGCCGTGCTCGAGGCAGCGCTCGACCTCCGAGCGCAGGGTGCCGTAGCGGTTGCCGCTGTAGGTGGCGAACTCGAGGAAGTCCTTTTCCTCAACCCGCTGCTCGAACTGCTCGGGGGTGAGGAAGTGGTAATCGCGCCCCTCAATCTCGCCCTCGCGCGGCGCCCGGGTCGTCGCCGAGACCGAGAGCTCGAGGTCCGGCACCCGCGAAAGCAGCTCGCGGATCAGCGTTCCCTTGCCCACGCCCGAGGGCCCGGTGATGACGAAGACTTTGGCCATGCGGGCCGGGATATTGACCGCTGCTGCGGTCGGTAACTAGCGGCGGAGTTGCGAGATCAGCTCTGCGCGCTGACGCTCGGAGAGGCCGCCGATCGTCTTCGACGGCGAGATCCGGCACTGGTTGAGGATCCGGTTCGTCTTCACCCGGCCGTACTTGGGGACGGCGAGGAGCATGTCGAAGACCTTTGCGGTCTGCACGTACTCCGGCGGGTCGAGGAGGATCGTCTGGATGCTGGCCCGGTTGGCCTTCAAATCCTTCTTCAGCTTGGCGCGCGCCGTGCGGATGTCGTTGGCCCGTTTAAGGGCGTCCATCCGCTGGTCGAGGGACCGTTCCGGGGCGGCCAGGGAGGATTTGACTGAGGGGGCGCTCATGTGGGCGGCGAGTATAGCCGCGAGTTTGCGGCCTGCAAGGTGACAAGTCGAAATTGCCCCAAAATTCGTGTGAACCTCTAGTTGAGGTTCAGCGTCTAGAGGCGCGAAGGCGTCTCATACACCTCGGTTTCCAGCCCCTTTGCCACCCGAGAGCCGGCCCTAGGGTCGCGGAAGTTCTCGGTTCCGACAGCTACGAGGGTCGCGCCGGAGGCAAGGAATTCGGCCGCGTCGGCGCCAGTGCCGATCCCGCCCATGCCGACGAGGGGGACCTCGGTGACGGCGGCGACTGCCCGCAGCTGCTGCAGCGCGATCGGTCGCACTGCCGGCCCCGAGAGGCCGCCGTGGCCTGCGGCGAGAGCCGGTTCGCGAGTCAACGGATCGATCGCGCTGGCCTTCAGCGTGTTGATCAGCGAGACCGCGTCGGCGCCGGCGGATTCGGCGGCGACGGCGACCGCCTCGGGCGCGGCGACATTGGGGGTCAGCTTGACGATCAGCGGCTTCTCGGTCAGCGGCCGCAGAGCCTCGAGTAGGGCCTCCGTTTCTGCCGGCTGCTCGCCAACGATCAGGCCGGAGTGGACATTGGGGCAGGAGACGTTCAGCTCGATCGCCGCTACCTCCTCGCGCGCCTCGATCGCCGCTACCAGCCGGCTGAAGTCCTCGCGGTTGGTCGCCATCACCGAGACGATCAGCGGCACCGGCAGCTCGGCAAGCTGCGGCAGGTCCTCGGCCAGGAATCCCTCCAGGCCCTTGTTCGGCAGCCCGATCGAGTTGATCATCCCCGCCGGCGTCTCCCAGATCCGCCGCGGCTGGTTGCCGGCGCGCGGCTCCGGCGTGATCGTCTTCGAGACGAAGGCCGAGAAGGGGAAGTCGTCGAGCAGGGCATCGCCGAAGACGCGGCGGGCGGCGATCGCGTCGTAGGTCCCAGACGCGTTGATCACCGGGTGCTCCAGCTCGATTCCGCAGAAGTCAGGCATGCGCCACCTCCGCGACGGCGTCGCCGCGGACCACCGGCCCGTCGACGCAGAGCCGCATGTAGCCGCCGTCGGCCTTCGGCACCGCGCAGCCGAAACAGGCGCCGAAGCCGCAGGCCATCGGCGACTCCATCGCCAGCTCGCAGACAACCCCGTGCTCCGAGCAGAGGGCGCGTACCGCCTCGAGCATCGCCGGCGGGCCGCAGGAGTAGACGACGGCGGAGGTCGCGTCGTCGCCGGCGAGCATCGTCGTCAGGAGGTCGGTGACGTAGCCCTGATGACCGGCGTGGCCGTCCTCGCTGGCGAGGCGGACGTCGGGGCAGAGGGTGCCGCCGGCGCAGAAGAGCTCATCGAGGCCGCCGGAGTGCTGCTGGTTGCGGAAGCCGAGGAGGACTCGCAGGGGAATGCCGCGCTCGACCAGGCGGCGGCGCCAGATCGCCATCGGGGCGATGCCGATGCCGCCGCCGATAAGGATCGCTCCGGCCGCGTCGGGGTTGACCTCCTTCGGGGTCGAGAAGGAGTTGCCGAGCGGTCCCGTCACCCAGACGCCCTCCCCCGCCTCCAGCTCGCAGAGGCAGTCGGTGCCGGGGCCGACGCCCTCGACGAGGAAGTCGAGGCGGACGCCGGCTTTGGCGGGCGCGGCCTCCGCCACCGAGATCGCCCGCGGCAGGAATGGGCGGCCTCCCCCCTCCCCCCAGCTCGCCGCGGCGGCGAGCATGTAGAACTGGCCGGGCTCGGGCGCCGGGCCCTCGCGGTCGAGCAGGGAGAAGATCCGGTAGCCGCCGGACGCCACGTTTCCGGCGACCTCGCAGAGGCGGCGGCCGAAGGGCGCCATCATCGCGGCTGCGGCTCTCCGGCAACGGTTCCGTGGATCTCCTGCAGCGAGCGCACCTCGGCGTCGCCCTGCTTGGCGGCGGCGATCGCCCGGGCGGCGGCGGTGGCGCCGGTCATCGTCGTCACGCAGGGGATCCCCTGTCGCACCGCGGCGGTGCGGATCTCGTAGCCGTCGGTCCGGGCGCCGGAGCCGGTCGGGGTATTGATCACGAGGTCGCACTGGTGCTTGCGGATCAGGTCGAGGACGTGCGGCGAGCCTTCCTGCAGCTTGTTGATCGGGGTCACCGGCACCCCCATCCGCTCGATCGCCTGGGCCGTGCCGTGGGTGGCGATCACCTCGAAGCCGAGGTCGTGGAAGCGGGTCGCGAGCTGGGTGGCGGCGGCCTTGTCGGTGTCGGTGACGGTGATGAAGACCGAGCCGGATTCGGGCAACCGCACCCCGGCGGCGGCCTGCGCCTTGCCGAAGGCGGTCGGGAAGTCCGAGGCGATTCCCATCACCTCGCCGGTGCTCTTCATCTCCGGGCCGAGGACGGAGTCGGCGCCGGCGAAGCGGGCGAAGGGCAGAACCGCCTCCTTGACGCTGACGTGCTCGGGCATGCCCTCGGGCAGCTCCTGATCGACCAGCTTCTCCCCCAACATCAGCTTGCAGGCGAGCTTGGCCAGCGGTACCCCGATCGCCTTGGAGACGAAGGGGACGGTGCGCGAGGCGCGCGGGTTGGCCTCGATCACGTAGAGCCGGCCGCCGGCGACCGCGTATTGGATGTTGATCAGGCCGATGACGCCAAGCTCGAGGGCGATCTGCTCGGTGGTGGCGCGGATCTGGTCGAGCATCGGTTCGCCCAGGGAGAGCGGCGGGATCACGCAGGCGGAGTCGCCGGAGTGGACGCCGGCCTCCTCGACGTGCTGCATGATCCCGGCGACGTAGACCTGCTCGCCGTCGCCGAGCGCGTCGACATCGACCTCGATCGCATCCTCGAGGAAGCGGTCGAGCAGCAGCGGATGCTCCTGATCGGCCTTGACGTGCTTGCCCAGGTAGGTCTTGAGGTCCTCGGTCGAGTAACAGATCTCCATCGCCCGGCCGCCGAGGACGTAGGAGGGCCGGACCAGCAGCGGGAAGCCGACCTCTTCGGCGATCACCTCGGCCTCCTCGGCTGAGAGGGCGGTGCCGTAGGGCGGATGCTCGACCCCGAGCCGGCGCAGGAGGGCGCCGAAACGGCCGCGGTCCTCGGCGAGGTCGATCGCGTCGACCGGAGTCCCCAGCAGCCGCACGCCGGCTTCTTCGAGCGTGCGGGCCAGCTTCAGCGGCGTCTGGCCGCCGAACTGGACGATCACACCCTCCGGGTTCTCCTGGGCGCAGACCGCGAGGACGTCTTCGGCGGTCAGCGGCTCGAAGTAGAGGCGGTCGGAGGTGTCGTAGTCGGTGGAGACCGTCTCCGGGTTGCAGTTGATCATCACCGCGTCGCGGCCGAGCTCGCGCGCGGTCATCGCCGCGTGCACGCAGCAGTAGTCGAACTCGATTCCCTGGCCGATCCGGTTCGGGCCGGCGCCGAGGATGACGACCGAGTCGTTGTCGCCGCGGCGGATCTCCGAAGCGGGTGGGGAGCCATCGTGGCGGGTGCGCTCGTGGCCGGAGTAGTAGTAGGGCGTCGCCGCCTCGAACTCCGCCGCGCAGGTGTCGACCGCCTTGTAGGTGCGGGCGAGGCCATCGGTGCCGTCGCCTGCGGTCGCCAGCGCCTGCAGCTCGCGCAGGAACCAGCGGTCGACCAGGCAGCGCTCGTGGACGGCCTCGACGTCGAGGCCGCGCGCGAAGGCGGCGAGGACCTGGTCGAAGCGCTCGGCGCAGGGCACCTCCAGCGCCGCCAGCAGCTCCTCGTCGGACTCGGGGATCTCGGCGAGCGAGTCGAGCTCCCGCGAGCGCATCGCCTTGGCAAAGGACTCGCGAAAGGTGCGGCCGATCGCCATCGACTCGCCGACGCTCTGCATGTAGGTCGAGAGTCGGCCCTCGGAGCCGGGGAACTTCTCGAAGGCGAAGCGCGGGATCTTGGTGACGACGTAGTCGATCGTCGGCTCGAAGGAGGCGGGCGTGGCGCGGGTGATGTCGTTGGGGATCTCCTCCAGCGCGTAGCCGACCGCCAACTTCGCCGCCATCTTCGCGATCGGGAACCCGGTCGCCTTGGATGCCAGCGCTGAGGAGCGGGAGACGCGCGGGTTCATCTCGATGACGACGATCTCGCCGTCCTCGGGGTTGACCGCGAACTGGACGTTGGAGCCGCCGGTCTCGACCCCGATCGCCCGGATCACCTTGATCGCCTGGTCGCGGAGGTCCTGGTAGAGCGGATCGGTCAGGGTCTGCGCCGGGGCGACGGTGACCGAGTCGCCGGTGTGGACGCCCATCGGATCGACGTTCTCAATCGAGCAGATGATCACGACGTTGTCGTTGCGGTCGCGCATCACCTCGAGCTCGAACTCGCCCCAGCCGATCACCGACTCCTCGACCAGAACCTGGTTGATCGGGCTGGCGGCGAGGCCCTCGGAGACGACCTGGCGCAGCTCGGTCTCGGTTCGGCCGATACCGCCGCCCTGGCCACCCATCGTGAAGGCGGGTCGGACGATCGCCGGCAGGGTGATGCCGCCGTCTGCGAGTTTCGCCTCCATCTCCCCCACGCTCTCGACGATGACCGACCACGGAACCCGGATGCCCGCGTTTTGCATCGTCGTGCGGAACTTCTCGCGATCCTCGGCGCGGCTGATCGACTCGGCGTTGGCGCCGATCAGCTCGACCCCGAGGCGCTCCAGGGTCCCGTCCTCATCCAGCGACATCGCGATGTTGAGCGCGGTCTGGCCGCCGAGGGTAGGCAGCAGCGCGTCGGGGCGCTCCTTTTCGATGATCTTGGTCACCGGCCCGGGCAGCAGCGGCTCGATGTAGGTGCGGGTGGCGAACTCCGGGTCGGTCATGATCGTCGCCGGGTTGGAGTTGACGAGGACGACTTCGTAGCCCTCCTCCAGCAGCACCTTGCAGGCCTGCACGCCGGAGTAGTCGAACTCGGCCGCCTGGCCGATCACGATCGGGCCGGAGCCGATCAGGAGGATCTTCCGGATGTCCTCGCGTTTAGGCACCCTCCACCTCCCGCGCCCCTGCCAGGCGCCTCTCCAAGTTGTCTTTCACCGAGCTCCATTCGTCATCGACGATCGAGTAGTAGGCCGAGTCGCGGACACCGATCAGCGGCCTCCGCATGTGTTTGCGAAAGATCCCCTCGAACCGGGCGGGCAGTGCCTCCATCGCCCCGCGCGAGCGCTCGTTGCGAGCGTCGGTCTTCAGCTCGACCCGCATGCATTTGAGCTCTTCGAAGGCGAAGCCCAGCATCAGCAGCTTCGCCTCGACGTTCACGCCGGTCCGCCAGGCAGACGGCTTGAGCCAGGTGCTGCCGATCTCGACTCCGTCGTCCGACGGCCGCGGCGCCAGGTAGGAGGAGCTGCCGAGCGGGGCACCGTCGACGGAGAGGGTCGCGAAGCAGTGTCCCTCCCCCGCAACCGTGCCGGCGAGGTGGACATCGAACCAGTCGTCGAATCCTCCTGGCTCCTCGGTCACCCGCCGGTCGATCCAGGTCCAGATCTCGGGGTGCCCCGCGACCGAGCGCAGCGGCTCGCGGTGCTCCTCAGTCAGCGGCTCGAGACGAACCAGGCTTCCCTCCAGGGCACGGTTGGGCGGCGGCCAGATCAAGCCGCCAGCTCCAGGAAGCGGTCGAAGAGGTGGCGGGCGTCGCGTGGGCCGGGACCGGCCTCGGGGTGGTACTGGACGGTGGCGCCGGCGACGTCGCGCAGAACCAGGCCCTCGACGGTGCGGTCGTAGAGGTTCAGCTGCGAGAGCTCGGCGACGCCGAAGTCGGTGTCCCAGCGGACCGGCTCGTCGCCCTCGATTTTCGGCTCGCCGCCGGGGCCGACGACCGCGAAGCCGTGGTTCTGGGAGGTGATGTCGATCCGCCCGGTCTGCAGGTCCTTGACCGGGTGGTTGGAGCCGCGGTGGCCGAAGGGGAGCTTGTAGGTCTGCAGGCCGACCGCGCGGCAGAGAAGCTGGTGGCCGAGGCAGATGCCGAAGACCGGCTTCTGTCCGAGGACGCCGCGGACGGTCTCGACGACGTAGTCGAGGGCAGCGGGGTCGCCGGGGCCGTTGGCGAGGAAGACCACGTCGGGGTCCTCGGCGAGGACTTCCTCCGGGCTGCTGGCGCAGGGCAGCAGGGTCAGCCTGGCACCGTGCTCGCGCAGCTGGCGCACGATCGAGAGCTTGACCCCGGTGTCGATCCCGACCACATGCGGGCCGTCGCCCTCGAAGCGGACCGGCTCGGTCGGGGTGACGGTGCGGGCGAAGTCGGCGCCGTCCATCGAGGGCTCGGCGGCAATCCGCTCGCGCGCCTCGGTTTCCGGCGTCGAAGCCGGGAAGATGCCGCCGCGCATCGCGCCCTTGTCGCGCAGGTGACGGACCAGGGCGCGGGTGTCGACGCCGCTGACCGCGGGGATGCCGCAGTCGGCGAGCCACTGCAGCCAGCCGCCCTCGGCGGTGGCGACGTCTTCGCGGTTCTTGGCATCACGCATGACGACGCCGCGGGCGTGGACGCGGTCGGACTCCATCGCCGCCTGCGAGACGCCGTAGTTGCCGATCAGCGGATAGGTGAAGACGATGATCTGGCCGGCGTAAGAGGGATCGGTGACCGCCTCCTGATAGCCGGTCATCGCGGTGTTGAAGACGACCTCGCCGGTCACCGCCCCGTCATCCCCGCAGGCGAGCCCGTCGAGCCGGGTCCCGTCCTCAAGCAGCAGGTAGGCCTCGCTCATGCCGCAACTACTCCTAATGACTGGAGTCGCATCACGATGCGACTCCGAGAGAGAAGGACCGCAGGCGATAGGCGACCTGGCCGGCGGCGACGGTGATCAGGACACGGCCGGTGAGGGTGCGGCCGGCGCACCAGGAGTTGGCGGAGCGGCTCTCGTAACCGTCCTCGCCAACCGTCCACTGGGCGCCGAGGTCGCAGAGGACGACGTTTGCCTCGGCGCCGGGCGCCAGCGTCGGCCGCGGCAGGCCGAAGGGCTCAGCGCCGCCGCCCATCCGCTCGACCAGGAGGCCGAGGTCGATGACGCCGGGGAGGACCAGCTCGGTGTGCAGCGCGGCGAAGGCAGTCTCCAGGCCGGTGACTCCGAAGGCAGCCTGCTCGAAGGGGACGTCCTTTTCCTCCGGCTGGTGCGGGGCGTGGTCGGTGGCGATGCACTCGACGGTGCCGTCGCGCAGGCCCTCGATCAGCGCCTGGCGGTCGCGCTCTTCGCGGATCGGCGGATTCATCTTGAAGCGGTGCGGGTCAAGGCTGCGGACCTCCTCGTCGGTGAGGCAGAGGTGATGCGGGCTCGCCTCGGCGCTGATTTGTACTCCGGCCGCCTTGGCGGCGCGGACAATCTCCACCGACTCGGCGGCGGAGAGGTGCTGGACGTGGATGCGGGCGCTCTCGTGGGCGGCGATCGCCGCGTCGCGGGCGACCATCGTCGACTCGGAGACCGAGGGGATGCCGCCGATCCCCAGCACCGCCGAGACCGGGCCCTCGTGCATCGCGCCCCCCATCGAAAGCCGCGGGTCCTCCTCGTGAAGGGCGATGTTGCCGCCGCAGAGGTGCTGGTACTGCAGTGCCCGGCGCATCACCCCCGCATCGGTGATCGGTAGGCCGTCGTCGGAGAAACCGAGGACGCCGGCTTCGCGCAGTTCGACCACCTCGGTCAGCTCCTCGCCGGCCATCTCCTTGGTCACCGTGGCGAGGAAGCCGACCGGGACCGAGGCGCCGGCGCGGGCCTGTTCGCGCAGTGCGGAAACGTCGGCGGCGGTGGAGACGGGCGGCTCGGTGTTGGCCATCGCCAGGATCCCGCAGTAGCCGCCCGCGGCAGCGGCGCGGGTGCCGGTCTCGACGTCCTCTTTGTGCTCGTGGCCGGGGGTGCGGAGGTGGACGTGGGGGTCGAAGAAGGCCGGGAAGGCGTGCAGACCCTCGGCCTCGACCACCTCGGCGCCCTCGGTATCGCCCTCGCCGGGTGCGGCGAGGGCGGCGATCTTCCCCTCGCGGACGACGACGTCGTGGACCGCCTCGATGCCGGCGACCGGGTCGAGCACCGTCGCCCGCCGCAAGACCAGATGCGCCTCCTCGCCGGAGCGGACGTCGAGCTGATCGCGCAGGCTCGTCGTCGGCAGTTCCCCCTGCGCGCTCATGCCGGCGTTCCGATCGGGGTCGGTCGGCTGCCCTCGCCCTCGGCGCTGGGAGCGGAGGCGTCGCCGCCTGCCAACAGCTCGTAGAGGATCGCCATCCGCACGACCAGCCCGGCGGCGACCTGCTCGGCGATCAGCGACTGCGGCGAGTCGATCGCCTCGCCGGAGAGCTCGACGCCGCGGTTGACCGGGCCTGGGTGCATCAGCAGCTGGCGCGGGTTGAGCCGGCGGCTGTCGATCTGGAAGCTGGCCGCGTACTCGCGCAGCGAGGGGACGAAGCTCTCGCTCATCCGCTCCTTCTGCATCCGCAGCGCGTAGACGACGTCGGCCTCCTCGATCCCGTCGAGGCTGTAAGAGACGTCGCAGCCGAGCGCCTCGATCCCGCGCGGGATCAGGGTCGGCGGGCCGCAGAGGGTGACCTCGGCGCCCATTTTCGCGAAGGCAATCAGGTTGGAGCGGGCGACGCGGCTATGGAGGACGTCGCCGACGATCCAGATGCGGACGCCTTCCAGGGAGCCGAGCCGGCGCCGCAGGGTGTAGACGTCGAGCAGGGCCTGGCTCGGGTGCTCGTGCTTGCCGTCGCCGGCATTGACGACCGAGGCGGCGGTCCAGCCGGCGACCATCTGCGCGGCGCCCGCGTAGGGGTGACGGATGACGATCGCGGCGGGGTCGTAGGCGGAGAGGGTCGCGATCGTGTCCTTCAGCGACTCCCCCTTCTCGACCGAGGAGCCGGCGGCCTTGACCGAGACGAGGTCGGCGGAAAGGCGCTTGGCGGCGAGGTCGAAGGAACTCGAGGTGCGGGTGCTCGACTCGTAGAAGAGCGAGACGACGGTGCGCCCGCGCAGGGTCGGGACCTTTTTGATGTCGCGGCGGCCGACCTCGGCGAAGCTCTCGGCGCGGTCGAGGATCGCCTCGATCTCCTCGCGCGAGAGCTGCTCGATCGAGAGCAAGTGCTTCATCGGCTCACCTCCATGGTGCTGGGCTCAGAGATCGTCACCTCGTCTGTGCCGTCGATCTCCTCGAGGCGGACGTTGACCCGCTCCTCGCGAGCGGTCGGCAGGTTCTTGCCGACGTAGTCGGGGCGGATCGGCAACTCGCGGTGGCCGCGGTCGCAGAGGACCGCCAGCTGCACCCGCTGCGGGCGGCCGTAATCGAAGAGCGCCTCGATCGCGGCGCGAACAGTGCGGCCGGTGTAGAGGACGTCGTCGACGAGGACGACGGTCCGCTCGCTGAGGTCGAAGTCGATGTGGGAGGAGTGGACGACCGGCTGCGAGGCCGGGGCCTTGGCGCCGACGTCGTCGCGGTAGAAGGAGATGTCGAGGTCGCCGAACGGCAGGTCGCTGCCCGTTAGCTCGCCCAGAAACACGTGGAGGCGGCGGGCCAGCACGGCGCCGCGAGTGTGGATACCGACGACCGCCAGGCGCTCGGAATCGGGGTTCCCCTCGGCGATCTCGTGGGCGATCCGCCGCAGCGTTCGCTTCAGATCGTCGTGCTCAAGCACGACCTTCTCGTTCACTTCGCTTGCTTCCTTCCTGGCCTCACGGGACCTGGTTAAAGGACGGCCTCACAGTAGCAGCGCTCGCGGCGCGGGGCACGGGTAGGCCCCTCCCGGGGCAACAGCTGGGGAGGGGCCCGGGAGGGGGCCTACCCGTGCCCTTGCCGGTCGGCAGCTCCGTTCGGAATGAGCTGGGGTTCACCTCGCTCGGGAAACGGCAGTTCGATCACGTCGAAGTCCCGCGGGGCGACGGTGGGCTCGAAGACTTCCTTCGCCTCCTCGATCACTTTGCCGACGTGGTAGCGAGAGGAGATGTGGACGAGGGCGAGCAGCTTCACGTGGGCCTCGTCGGCGACGGCGGCTGCCTGGCCGACGGTCGAGTGCCCGGTTTCAGCGGCACGCCCCACCTCCTCCTCGGCGAAGGAGGCGTCGTGAATCAGCAGGTCGGCGTCGGCCGCGGCGGAGACAGTGGCGGGGCTGGGGGCGGTGTCGCCGGTGACGACGATCGTGCGCCCGGCGCGGCTCGGTCCCATCACCTGGTCGGGGGTCACGGTCCCGGCATTGCCCTCGACCGACTCGCCCCGCTGGAGCGCGGCGTAGGCGGGTCCTTCCGGCACCCCGGCGGCGGCCGCGGCGTCGGGATCGAACCGCCCCGGCCGCTCCTCCTCGACCAGCGCGTAGCCGTATGCCCGCGCAGTCCGGTGCGAGGCTTCGAAGGGACGCACCTCGTACCCGTCGTGGTCAACCGCGTCGCCGGGCTTCAACTCGATCAAGTCGAGCGTGAACCCGAGTCGGCCGACCAGCGGCGAGAAGACCTGGAAGAGCTCGGTCAGGCCCGGCGGCCCGTAGATCTTCAGCGGCACCTGCCGATCGGTCAGGTCATACGTCTTCAGCAGTCCCGGGATCCCGAGCACGTGATCGGCATGAAAGTGCGTCAGGTAGATCTCGTCCGCCTGCACCAGCCCCAGCGACCGCTGCATCTGCCGCTGCGTCCCTTCCCCGCAATCGAAGAGCAACCGCTCGCCCCCACGGCTGACCAGCACAGCCGCAGTAGACCGCCGCGCCGAGGGCACCGACCCCCCGGTCCCAAGAAAAGTCACCGCCAAATCCATCGGCGGCGAGCCTACGTCAGTTACGGGTTAATCTGCCGAGTGAGCGCCCGTAGCTCAGCTGGATAGAGCGCTTCCCTCCGGAGGAAGAGGCCACAGGTTCGAATCCTGTCGGGCGCGTCCTTTGCCGTGTCGCTTTTGTGGCCTACACGGCCACTAAAGCGACACGCCTCAGTTTTCGCCGGCCTTGAAGCGCGCCATCCACTCCTCGCGGTTGAATTCCGCGGGGTCGGTTTCAGCGAGGAAGCGCTCTAGGGCGGCGATGAAGTGGCCGGGGCGCTCGAGCATGGGGACGTGGCCGGTGTCCTCGAAGATCTCGAGGTGGCTGTCGGGGAGGGCGGCGTGGGCTTCGCGGGCGTGCTCGACCGGGATGATCGGGTCGTTCTCGCCCCAGACGATGAGGACGGGGAGGGTTTCGGCGAGGTAGAGGCGGTCGAGGGCGCCGATCCGCTGTCCCTCCATGTCAACCACCGAGCGCAGGGTGGCGAGGAAGGCCTTGCGTCGGTCGGGGTCGGCGAGGGTGGCGTAGCCGCGGGTGACCTCGGCGAGGTCGGCGTTCGGGCGCAGGCCGAGCACGCCGAAGCCGCGACCTACAACGGAGCCAATCTGCTTGCCCACGCCGGCCGTGGCGGAGATGAAGAGGTCCGCGCCGGGCAGCGCCGCCGCCCGCAAGATGGGGCTGACGTCGGGACCCAAGCCTCCACTGGAGACGAGGACAAGCCGCTCGACCATTTCCGGGTACTGGTAGGTGAACTGCATCGCGACACCGCCGCCGAGCGAGTGGCCGACGAGGGTGGCCCGCTCGTGGCCGAGCGAGAGCATTAGGTCGCGGAGGCTGCTGGCGAGGGCGCCGAGCGAGTAATCGCCGCCGCCGGGCGCCGAGGCGCCGTGGCCGGGGAAGTCGGGAGCGATCACGGTGTGGTCGATCGCCAGCGGCTCGATCACCGATTCCCAGTTGGCGCAGGTGCCCGCCATCCCGTGGATCAGCAGCAAAACCGGCCCGGAGCCGGCTTCGACGAAGTTCATCGGCCGGCCGTGAACCTCGACGGCCCTTGGCTTCGGTTTGGCCCTGCTCAGCCGCGTCGCTTTCGTTGCCACGTCGGGTCCATACCCCCGAAACGTGCAGAGGTATCGCGCGGCGGCGAATCCGCCCCCGATTCCAATACTGTCGCGCCGTGCGTTTCCCGCCCCGCTCAGCCAATCCGGAGGACGACCGGCTGCCCCGCGGCGCCCTCGTCATCGTCGCGATCGGCCTGATCGCCTGCGTCGTCGCCGCCCTGGCCACGGTTGGGAAGGGCGAGGGCGAATCGGCGCAGCTCGAATGGGTGCAGTTGGGAATGGCCACGGACTCGCAGACCACCCCGGTCCCGGGTGGCAAAGGCACGATGCAGCTCGTCGCCACCAACATCCGCGCCACCGGCACCAACGTCAGCGGCTACTCCCTCTTCACCGCTGGCTCGACGCTGAAGATCTCGGCCGGCTCACCGATCGGCGGCGCCCGCATCCTCTGCAGCGTCAAGGCTCACAAGGGCACGGAAGTCGCCCAGAGCGCCGGCGGCCTGCGCGGCACCTACCCCCGCTCCTCCGAAGAAGGCATCTACAACCAGGAAGTGCCGGAAACGGTGCTGATGGACTTCAGCTCCCACAGCAGCGAACTCGCCACGCTCGAAGTCCTCGACCGGCCGCAGCGATTCACCACCGAAAAGGGCGTCAAGCTCGAATGGCCCGAATACGAGGTCGGCACCGAGCACCTCAAATACTTCATCTCCGGCAAGCCGAAGAAAGACCTCGAACTCCCCTTCTTCACGATCTGGCGGACGACCAAGGTTCCGGCGGCCGGGATCGCCTGCACGCTGGAAACCAGCGCCGGCAAGGCGACGGTGACGACGCAGGTCGCGCTGAAGAAGCGCTCGCCGCCGATCGACGAAGAGGCCGAAGCCGAAAAAGCAGAAGAAAAAGAAGAACTCGAAGCCGAAGAAGAAAGCGACGAAGAAGGCTAGACGTCGAGCTGCTCTTGCGGCGCGACTAGCAGCTCCGGCCCCTCGGCCATCCCTTTGCCAACTTTGTTCAGCGCCGGGTTGGCCGGCGCCCCCTCCATCCGCCGCGGGTCTAGCGGGGCGCACATCGCCACCGCGTCCTCGGCGCTGAGGTCCGGGCGCAGCCAGGCGGCCTCGGCCTCGGGGTTCGGGAGGATCGCCGGCATCCGGTTGTGGACCGGCTTGACGACCTCGTTAGGCGTGGTGGTGACGAGCGTGCAGGTGTAGAGGTAGCCGTCGTCGTAGCCGCGCTCCTCGGGGTCATCCCACTTCTTGCGGGTGCAGAGGCCGGCGAAGGCGAAGGGCTCGCCGCCGTCGACGGTGAAGCGCCAGGGCTGGCGCGGCTGCTTGGGGTCCTCGGCCTTCATCCACTCGTAGAAGCCGTCGGCGACGATCAGGCAGCGGTGGCGGAACTTGTCGACCAGCGGGCCGTAGGCCTTGCTTTTCAGCAGGTTCTCCTGTTTCGCGTTGATCATCCGATAGCCGACTTTCAGGTCCTTCGCCCAGACCGGGACCAGACCCCAGCGCATCAGCTGCGCCTCGCGCTCGCCCTTCGCCGCCGCCTCCTCGTCAGGCGAGGAGCGGACGACGAGGATCTCCTGAGTCGGGGCGACGTTGAAGCGGCCGAGGCCGGGAGGCGCTTTCTCCCCGCCGGACCCCTTCGCCTCTCCCCCGTCCTTGGCGCTCTCTTTGGCCGGCGCCCCGCCCCGTTCCAGGGCCTTCTCGAGTTCGACCTGGAAGCGGTCGGCGATCTTCTTCGTGTCTTTGCCGGTGACCGTGAAGCGCCCGCACATGGGCTCAGCCTAGCCGGCCAGCCCGGCGCCCTCGGGCCGCAGCTCGGCGTGGTCGCGGTACCAGTCGAGGGTGCGGATGAGGCCGTCGCGCAGCTCGACCTCGGGTGCCCAGCCGGTCAGCTCGCGCAGCTTCGCCGAGTCGACGTACTGGCGGTCGATCTCGCCGGCGGGGTTGCCGGTGCCGAGGAACTCCGGCTGCAGGTCGGTGCCGGAGACGTCGACGATCGTCTGCAGGACCTCGGCGACCGAGTAGGGGCGCTCGCCGCCGGCGTTGAAGGCCTCCCCCGCGCCCGGGCCGCCGGCGCCGACCGCGCTCTCGACCGCGAGGTAGGCGGAGACGGCGTCGCCGACGTAGAGGAAGTCGCGCTCGGGGCTGCCGTCGGAGCGGATCTGGGGGCGGCGGCCGTCGAGGACGGCGGCGATCGCCTCCGGGATCAGGCGCGAGAAGTTGGGATCGCCGCCGCCGTAGATGTTGGCGAAGCGGGTGACCGCCACCGGCAGGCCATACGACGGCCGGTAGCTGAGGGCGATCGCGTCGGCCGCGGCCTTGCTCGCCTCGTAGGGCGAGGCCGGCGCTAGGCGCATCGTCTCGCGGTAGGGCAGCTCGTCACTGGGGCCGTAGGCCTTGTCGGAGGAGGCGACGACGACCGCGGGCACGTCGGCGCGACGGCAGGCCTCGAGCAACGACCAGGTGCCGCGGACGTTGACTTCGAAGGTCTGGGTGGGATCGGCCATTGCCGGCCCGACCAGCGTCTGCGCCGCGAGGTGGAAGACGACGTCGAACTCCCCAGCGGTAATCGCCGCCTCGACCGCCGGCGCGTCGCGCAGGTCAACTTCCAGCAGCTCGACCTCGGAGTCGATCCCTTGCAGGACGAGCCCCGAGCGCGGCGGCGGCGCCAGGTCGAGAACGCTGACCGCGTCCCCTCGTTCCAGCAGCGCCCGTGCCAGGTTGGAGGCGACGAAGCCGTGGCCGCCGGTGACCATCGATCGCTTCACGGTGCGTCCACCGGCGCCGCGTCCCAGATCCGCCAGGCGGCGCGACCCGCGGTCCAGAGGTCGTTCAGCACCACCGCGTCCTTATAGGTGTCCATGCAGTCCCAGAAGCCCTCGTGCCGGAAGGCGCGCAGTTGACCATCGGTAGCGAGGCGCTCCAGCGGCTCGCGCTCAAGCACGCTCTTCTCACCGAGGTAGCGGAGCGCGCCCGGCTCGAAGCAGAAGAAGCCGCCGTTGATCCAGTGCTCGCTGCGCGGCTTCTCGACGAAGCCGGTGACCGCGTCGCCCCGCAGCTCGGCGACGCCCCACTGCAGGTGCGGCCGCACCACCGTCACCGTGGCCAGCGCCCCCTGCTCGCGGTGGAAATCGAGCAGCGCACCGAGGTCGATGTCAGCGACGCCGTCGGCGTAGGTCACGCAGAAGGCCTCGTCGCGCAGCCGATTGGCCAGCGCCGCGACCCGGCCGCCCGTCGGCGTGTCGACGCCGGTATCGACGCACTCCACCTCGACTCCCTGCGGCCAGCGCTCAGCAGCGGCGAACTCCGCCACCGCCTCGCCCATGTAGCCGGTTGCCAGCAGGAAGCGATCGAACCCCTGCGCCGCGTAGATCTGGATCACGTGCCAGAGGATCGGCCGGCCACCGATCTCGACCAGCGCCTTCGGCACCGACTCGGTCCGCTCGCGCAGCCGCGTCCCGCGGCCGCCGCAGAGGATGACTACGGGTGGCTTCACGATTCCGAGATTGTGGCCCCTATAGGGGCCCGAAGTTCGGAGACCCTCAGCCTCCGGCCACTGCCGGGAGGATCGTCACTTCGTCGCCGTCGTTGATCGAGGTCTCCAGTCCCTGCTGGAAGCGGATGTCCTCGCCGGAGACGTAGACGTTGACGAAGCGGCGCAGGTCGCCGTCCTGGGTGATGCGGTCGCGGAGGCCGTTGTGGGCGTCGAAGACGGCGTCGAGCACCTCGCCGACGGTCCCGCCCTCCACTTCCAGCTCAGCCTGGCCACCGGTGGCGGCGCGCAGCTGGGTCGGGATCTTCACGGTGACACTCATCTAGGCGGCTACCTCCTGGCGGAACTCGCTCTCGAAGCTTTCGAGGCTGGGGTCGATCTCGTGCATCTGGAACGTATCGCGGGTCGCGTCGAGCGTCTTCAGGCCCTCGCCGGTGATGTAGACGACGACCCGCTCGCCAGCGGCGAGCTCGCCCCGTTCGGCCAGCTTGCGCAGAACGCCGACGGTGACCCCGCCGGCGGTCTCGGTGAAGATCCCGGTCGTCTCGGCCAGCAGCTTGATCCCTTCGCGGATCTCCTGGTCGGTGACCGAGTCGACCCCGCCGCCGGTCTTGCGGGCGTGCTCGACCGCGTAGGGGCCGTCGGCGGGATCGCCGATCGCGAGGCTTTTGGCAATCGTCTCCGGGCGCTGCGGTTTGCAGACTTCCCAACCTTCGGCGAAGGCGGTTGCGACCGGGCTGCATCCCTCCGCCTGGGCGCCGTTGAAGACCGGCTGCTTGCCCTCGACGAGGCCGAGGTCGAGCCACTCCTGGAAGCCGCGGCCGAGTTTCGTGAATAGCGAGCCGGAGGCGATCGGGCTGACCACCCGGTCGGGCAGTTTCCAGCCGAGCTGCTCGACGGTCTCGTAGGCGAGCGTCTTCGAGCCCTCCGCGTAGTAGGGGCGCAGGTTGACGTTGACGAAGGCCCAGGGCCGGGTCTCGGCCAGTTGCGTGCAGAGGCGGTTGACGTCGTCGTAGTTGCCGCGGACGCCGACCAGGTTGGTCCCGTAGACGCCGGTTGCGAGCAGCTTCTGCTCCTCGAGGTTGGCGGGGACGAAGACGTAGGACTTGAGCCCGGCCGCGGCGGCGTGGGCGGCGACGGCGTTGGCGAGGTTGCCGGTCGAGGCGCAGGCGACGGTGTCGAAGCCGAGCTCCTGCGCTTTTGCCACCGCAACCGCGACGACCCGGTCCTTGAAGGAGTGGGTCGGGTTGGCGGCGTCGTTCTTGATCCAGATCTCGGCGTCGACCCCGAGCCGCTCGGCCAGGCGGTCGGCCTTCAGCAGCGGCGTCAGGCCGGGCTCCAGCGGGTCGCTCGCCCGCCCCTTGAACGGGAGGAAGTCGCTGTAGCGCCAGATTCCCTGCGATCCCGCCTGGATCCGCCGCTTTACCTCCGCCGCATCGAGGCCGCTGTAGTCGTAGGCGACCTCCAGCGGGCCGAAGCAGTTTTCACAGACGTAGCTGGCGTCCAGCTCGTAGCTGGTGCCGCACTCCTTGCACTTCAAGCTCTCTACAGACATCCGATCCTCTTTTCCACTTACAGAAAAACCTCGCCATCTGTGGGGCGAGGTCCGATCGGACATCCCCCACATCTTCCAAATCGCTCGCATTTCTGCTTCGCGACCTGCTGGACTTGGCACCTGTCTCGACCTTGCGGTCGCGATGGTTGCCGGGGCTTCACTGGGCCAGTCCCTCCACCCCTCTAGATGTGGCGCTTATGTGCAGGGAAAGATAGCGAACGGGTTGGCGGGCGGCAACCATTTACGGCGAGAACGCACGCTTTTCGTCACGCCTGGCTAACCTAGCCCGACGATGAGCCCGCTGCTGCACGAGACGATCGGACCGCTCGATGCCGAACCTTCCGAAACCGAGGCTGCGACGGCCCGGCCGGCGCGGCGAGCTCGTCTCTCAGCCGGCGGCGCCTGAGCCACAGAAGCCGAACGTCGAGCAAATCGAGTCGAACGGCCTGCGCTGGGTCAACATCGAGTGGCCCGGCTCGCTGGAGCGAACCTGGCTGGAGGAGCACTTCGAGTTCCACGCCCTCGACCTCGAGGACGTCCTCTCCCGCAACCAGCGGCCGAAGATCGACGTCTACGACGACTACCTCTTCATCGTCCTCCACCTGCCGGTCTTCGACCCGAAAGCCGGGCGACTGGGGACCGGCGAGCTCGACCTCTTCGTCGGCCCCGACTACGTGGTCACGATCCCGAACCTGCCGCTGCAGCCGGTCGAGTATCTGTTCGAGCGCTGCCGGGCCAAAGAGGAGCTGCGCGAACAGCTCTTCTCCCGCGGCTCCGGCTACCTGCTCTACCGCCTGGTCGACGACGCCTTCGACTACTGCTTCCCGATGCTGCGCAAGATCGGCAACAAGCTCGACGCGCTCGAGGACGACATCTTCGAAGAGCGGGCCGAGGAGGTCGTGCGCGACATCTCCAACGTCAAGCAGGAGATCATCAACTTCCGCAAAGTGATCCGGCCGCAGCGGCCGGTCCTGCGAGACCTCGAGAAAGTCAAACAGCGCTACCTCGCTTCCGACCTCGATCTGGAGATCTACTTCGACGACATCGTCGACGCCCACGAGCGGATCTGGGACATGCTCGAGAACTACAAGGAGGTCGCCGAAGCGCTCGAGGAGACCAACGAGTCGCTGATCTCCCACCGTCTTAACGACATCCTTCGGGTGCTGACCGCGATCAGCGTCGTGATCCTGCCGCTGACCCTGATCGCCAGCGTGATGGGGATGAACACCTGGGTGCCGAGCGAACACCACGAGGCCGGCTTCATCACCGTCCTGGTGCTGATGGCGATCATCCTCGTCGCCATGGTCGCCTACTTCCGCCGCCGCAAGTGGCTCTAGGGCGTCGCCGGCTTCCATAGGATGGAGTGCCCGTGGCAAATTTCCGCATCTGGGCGCCCTGGCGCCTCGCTTACGTGAAGGACGCGTCCAAGGACATCGAGGAGGAGTGCATCTTCTGCGCCAAGCCGGCGGCAGAGGACGACGAGGCGAACCTGATCGTCCACCGGGGCGAGCGCTGCTTCGTGATCCTCAACCTCTTCCCCTATACGAACGGGCATCTGATGGTGGCGCCCTACGACCATGTCGGCCGGTTGCAGGAGATCCCCGGCGAGACGCTGACGGAGATGATGGCGCTGGCGCAGCGGGCGATGGACCGGCTCGAGTCGGTCTACCAGCCGCACGGCTACAACGTCGGCTTCAACCAGGGCCGGGTCGCCGGCGCCGGAGTCGAGCACCACATCCACATGCACGTCGTCCCGCGCTGGGCCGGTGACAACAACTTCATGCCGGTGATCGCCGATACGAAAGTGATGCCGCAATCGATCGAGCAGAGCTACGAAGCTCTGAAAGGAGCGTTTTGAGCGACCAGTCCCCCCTCGCCCCGCCCGGGATCTTTAAGGCTTACGACATCCGCGGCCTTTACGGCGAGGAGATGGATGAGACGACGGCGCGGGCGATCGGTCGCGCCTTCGCCCGGGTGCTGGGACGACTGCGCGGCAAGGAGCCGGCCGAGCTGCGGGTCGGCCTCGGGCGCGACATGCGCCTGACCGCGCCGGCGATGGCGGGTGCGGTGCGCGAGGGGTTGATGGCCGAGGGAGCGCACGTGGTCGACGTCGGCCAGGTCGCGACCGAGATGCTCTACCACCTGGTCGGCTCACGCGAGCTCGACGGCGGCGCGATGGTCACCGCCTCCCACAACCCGAAGGCCTACACCGGCGTCAAGCTGGTCCGCGAGGGGGCGCTGCCGCTCTCCGGCGACGCCGGGATCGGTGACGTCAAGGCTGAGATCGAAGCTGGGCTCGGCGAGGAGCCGGGCGGCGGCACCTCAGAGGAGGTCGACATCTGGGACGAATTCCGCTCCCACGCGCTCTCTTTCATCGACCCGGCGAACGTGAAGCCGATGAAGGTCGTCGTCGACGGCGGCAACGGCATGGGCGGTCCGATGGTCGGCCCGATCCTCGAGCAGCTGCCGCTGGAGCTGGAGGAGATGTACTTCGTTCCCGACGGCGAGTTTCCCGACCACGAGCCGAACCCGCTGCTGGAGGAGAACCGGCGGATGATCATCGATCGGGTGAAGGGCTCCGGCGCCGATCTCGGGATCGCCTGGGACGGCGACGCCGACCGCTGCTTCTTCATCGACGGCGAGGGGACGTTCTGCGACGGCGACTTCATCTGCGCCCTGCTGGCGCGCTCGATCCTGCAGAAGAACCCCGGCGCGACGATCCTCTACGACCCGCGCTCGAGCCGCGCGGTGCCGGACCTGGTCGCCGCCGAGGGCGGCCGCTCCGACCTCTCCCGCGTCGGCCACGCCTTCTTCAAGGCGCGAATGCGCGAGGAGGAGGCGGCCTTCGGCGGCGAGGTCTCCGGCCACTACTACTTCCGCGATTTCTGGAACGCCGACTCGGGGACGATCCCGGCGCTGCTGGTGCTGGAGCTGCTCTCGCTCGACGGGCGCTCGCTGGCCGAGCTGATGGACGAGTTCCGCTCGCGGTACTTCATCTCCGGCGAGATCAACTCCGAGGTCGCAGACCAGGAGGCGAAAATGGCCGAGATCGCCGAGCGCTATTCCGACGGAGAGATCACCCGCCTCGATGGGATCTCGATCGACTACCCGGACTGGCACTTCAACGTCCGCCCGTCCAACACCGAGCCGCTGCTGCGCCTCAACCTCGAGTCGCTAACCTCGCGGGAGGACATGGAACGGCGCCGTGACGAGATCCTCGGCCTGATCCGCGGGTGACCGCGACGCCGCAGGAGGCGCTGGAGCAGGCGGCGCTGGCCGGCATCCACTGCTTTCCCATCCCGACCCCCTTCGCGGTCGGGCGGGTCAACTGCTACCTGATCGAGGACGAGCCGCTGACGCTCGTCGACACCGGGCCGAACTCGGGCAAAGCGCTCGACGAGCTGACCGCGCGGCTGGCCGAGCGCGGCCACGGGCTCGCTGACCTCGAGCTGATCGTCGTCACTCACCAGCACATCGACCACCTGGGGCTGGTCGAGATCCTGGTCGAGCACTCCGGCGCCGAGGTGGCGGCACTGGGCGCGGCGGCCGAGCGGCTGGCAGCGTTCGACGAGGACGCCGAGGCCGAGGACGAGTTCGCCGTCGAGGTGATGCTGCGCAACGGCATCCCCGAGGACGTGACCGTAGCCCTGCGCAGCGTCTCCCGCAGCTTCCGCGGCTGGGGCTCGCACGTGACGGTGACGCAACCGCTGGAGGACGGCGGGGCGCTGGCGCTGCGCGACCGGCGACTGGAAGTCCTCCACCGCCCCGGCCACAGCCCCTCCGACACGGTCTTCTGGGACGAGGAGCGGCAGATCCTGATCGCCGCCGACCACCTGCTGCCAAAGATCTCCTCCAACCCCCTGATCACGCGGCCGCTCGACGGCAGCAAGCAGCGGACGCAGGCGCTGGTCACCTACATCGAGTCGCTGCGCAAGACGCGGGAGATGCCGGCCGAGATCGTCCTCCCGGGCCACGGCGAGCCGATCACCGACCACGTCGAGCTGATCGATTCCCGGATGGCCGGCTACGACCGCCGCAAGGAGAAGATCTACCGCCTGATTGACGAGCGCCCCCGCAACGCCTACGAGATCGCACAGGCTCTCTGGGGCAACGTCGCCGTCACCCAGGCCTTCCTCACCCTCTCCGAGGTGATCGGCCACGCCGACCTGCTCGTCAACGAGGGGCGGGTGCGGGAAGTCGACGACGGCGCGGTGATCAGGTACCAAACGACCTAGTGTCGCTTTTGTACGGGATAGCCGAACAAAAGCGACACGCCTAGAACTGGGCGCCGATTGCGTGCCCGAGGGCCGCGGCGGCAAGACCCAAGACGACGCTGAGCACGATGTTTGTGACCGCAATTCGCCGCCGCCCCGCCTCGTCGATCCGCTGCGTCTCCACCATCCACGTCGAGAAGGTCGTGTAGGCGCCGAGAAACCCGGCGCCAAGGAGCAGCCGCGTATCGCCTTCGACCGCAGCTCCAGCCAAGAGGCCGAGAAGAAAGGCGCCGCTGACGTTCACTGCGAGCGTTCCGACCGGCACGTGCGGATGGAAGCGATCGGCGACGAGCAGAGTCAACCCAAACCGCGCTAACGCCCCAAAGCCGCCGAGCACAGCGACCCCCACCCACGCCACCCAGCTCACACTGCCTCCGTTCGCCGCGCGAAAGCAGTAGCCGCCTGCGCCCCCGCGAGCCCCGCGGCAACGCTGACCGCCAGGTAGAGACAGGCGAGCGGAACCCGACCCGCTTCGAGCATCCCTAGCAACTCCACCTGCACAGTCGAGAACGTCGTCAGCGCCCCGCAGAACCCAGTCGTCAGCAACGGCCGCCGGTACTGCGAATGCGGCAGCACCGTGAACCAGTAGCCGAGCAGCGCCGCCCCGACCACGTTGACGACGAACGTCGCCCAGGGCCACCCCACCCCCGGGTCCGGCAGCGCTTCCGCGAACCCGGCCCGCACCAGCGCCCCCAGCGCCCCGCCGAGAAAGATCGCCCCCAGCTCCCGTCGGTCGATCATCGGCGGCAGCCTAGGCGAAGCGCACCGCCATTAGGCTTGCCCGTCCGTGACTGCCCAGCTGCGCCCCCTCCGCCGTCGCAAGCCCGCCAAGAAGCGGATGCTCTGATCGTCAATCCGTATGCGACGACGGTCTCGGATCGGCTGAAAAACCTGGTGGTCTATGCGTTGCAAGGGCGATTTGACGTGGAAGCGGTGTCGACGCAGGCACAGAACCATGCGACCGAGATTGGGCGGGAGGCGCTGGATGGGGGCTACGACGTGGTGGTCGCCTTCGGCGGCGACGGGACGCTGAATGAGGTGGTCAACGGGGTGGCCGGGACGGAGATGCCGGTGGCGATCCTGCCGGGGGGCTCGACCAACGTGGTCGCGCGGACGCTGGGGATGCCGAATGACGTGGTGGACGCGACTGAGCACCTGCTCTCGCTCGCTGACGACTGGCAGCCGCGGAAGATCGACCTGGGGATGGTCGACGACCGCTACTTCGTCTTCGCCTGCGGCGCCGGGATCGATGCCTCGGTCGTCAAACGCGTCGACCGCAACCCGACGCTGAAGGGCAATGCCGGCCCCTACTACTACTCCTGGGCGGGCGTCTCCAGCTTCTACCGCAAGTACTTAATGAACCCCGTCCAGATGAGAACCATCGTCGACGGCAAGGAGCCGGTCGAGGGAGTCACGACGATCGTCCAGAACTCCGATCCGTTCACCTACTTCGCCAGCCGGCCGATCCGGGTCTGCGAGGGAATCGCGATCGACGACGGCACGCTCTCGATGGCGGTGCTGAAGCGAGCTGCGCAGCGCGACATGCCGACCCTGATCAACCGCCTCTTCAGTGAGAAGAACCCGGCGGCCCGGCACAAGCAGGTCGCCCATTTCGACGACGTCGGCCATGCGGTTGTCGAAACCGTCTCCAAGGACAAGCAGGGAAGGATCCGCCCCCTCCCGCTCCAGGTCGACGGCGACTACATCGGCGAGCGCGACCGGATCGAGCTGCGGGCCGTCCCGGCCGCGCTGACCATCGTCGCCTGAGAGACCGGCGCCGGCGCCGCGATCGGCGGTGCCTCGTCCAGCACGGCGGTCAGCGCCGCCCGCCCGGCTTCGCGCCGCCGCTGGTCGGTGCTGGGGACCCCCGCGCGGAGGGCGTAGCGGAGCGCCATCGCCCAGCGATAGGGCGCGACGCGGCTGAAGTGCTTGCGGGCGAACTGGAGGCGGGCGTAGGCGGATTGGGCTTCCATCCGCGGGCTCGCCGAGCGCTCGCTCTCGTAATGACGGATCGTCACCAGCGGCAGGTGGACGATCCCCCAGCCGGCCCGCCGCAGGCGCCAGCAGAGGTCGGTCTCCTCCGAGAAGAGGAAGAAGCGCTCGTCGAAACCGCCGCAGCTCCGCAGCGCCTCGCGGCGGACGAGCATGAACGAGCCAGAGGTCCAGTCGCAAGGCGTTTCCCGCCCGTAGACGGCGGGGTCGAGAACGCGCTCGCCGAGCAGGCGCCGCAGCACCGGCACCCGCTCCACCCTCAGCGCTTCGGCGAGCATGTTGACCGTCGAGGGAAAGCGGCGGATGCTCGGCGCCAGGTCCCCATGGCCAGTGAGCTGGCGGACCCCGACGAGGCCGACGCCGGGGCGCCGGTCGAGGACCGCGACCAGATCGGCGAGGCTGCCGCTGAGGAACTCCGTGTCCGGGTTGAGGAAGAGCACGTAGCGAGCATTCGCGGTCTCCAGGGCAACGTTGTTGGCGGCGCCAAAGCCCCGGTTCGCGCAGCTAATCGTGCGAGCCGCGGGGAAGTGCTCCTCGACGTAAGCGGCCGACCCGTCGTCGCCGTTGTCGACGACGACCGCGTCGAGGTCGAGCCCGTCGGCGTGGGCAAACAGGCTGCCGAGCGCAGCGTCAAGCCAGCGCTTGCCGTTGTGGGAGACGATGATCGCGCAGAGATCGTGCATACGTGAGATCAACGGGTGCGTTCGGCGTCAGCTTGCGGGTGGCGTCTCTCGCTAAGTGGGCGGTTGACCGAGCGCGTCAGGGCTGGGTAGGGGGAGAGTTCGAGCCTCTCCGAACTTTGGGCCCCTATGGGGGACCAAATCTCGGAGTCGCGACGGCGGCAGGCGTGGAGGTTGGCGCGACGCCAACACGGGGTGATCACGCGCGGCCAGTTGCTGCACCTTGGGTTCACCTCGAAGGCAATCAAGCATCGAGTACGGAGTGGGCGCCTACACCCGGTGGTCCGCGGCGTCTACGCGGTGGGCCGACCCCACTTGGGACCTCACGGCCGCTGGATGGCCGCCGTCCTCGCCTGCGGACACGGCGCCGCGCTGAGCCATCGCAGCGCCGCTGCCCTCTGGAAGTTCGGCAAGGAGCACGAGGACTACATCGACGTCTCCGTGAGGCGCAGCTCCGAAGCGCGCATCCGCGGGGTTCGCTGCCACCGCCGTCCCACCCTGCCGCCTGAGGCAA
>Ga0207687_10000037_pt1 | contig 120493 bp, 101 predicted proteins | sample KBSM54metaG_FD_184399 | JGI IMG/M metagenome (GOLD analysis project Ga0207687, IMG submission 184399) | Miscanthus rhizosphere microbial communities from Kellogg Biological Station, Michigan, USA - KBS M5-4 metaG (SPAdes) (version 2) | ecosystem: Host-associated > Plants > Roots > Rhizosphere...
CCGCGGCCACACAGAAAGCGGAGGGGGGCGACCCCTACCCGCTGATGGTCCTGCAGAGCGGAATCGAGTTCAACGAGTGGTTCGCCGACTGGTGCGAGCGGATGGAGCAACGCCTCCTCGCCGCCCCCGGCCCGAAAGGAGCAGCAGATGTTTGACGCCCTCGCCCGCCTCGCCGACGGAAAGGCCCGTCGTATCGGCCTCTTCGCGATCGTCTTCTTCGTCCTCGCCGCCGCGGTCGGTGGCGGCGTCGCCAGCCGCCTCGATCCCTACGGCGCTGACGATCCCGCGACCGAGACGGTCGAAGCGCGGGAGCGCCTGCAGGACGCGGGCCTGCACGTCCCGGCGGTGCTTGCCGTGGTCACGGATGCTCCTGTATCCGCGGCGTCGACCCGGGCGCGGGTCGAGGCGCTCGAGCGCAGCGTGCGCCGCCGCCCCGGCGTCGAGTCGGTCACCGGTTACTACGACACCCGCTCCCCCGTCTTCGTCTCCAAGGACGGCCGCTCCACCTACTTCGCGGTCTCGCTGAAGACCTTCGACGACAAGCAGTGGCAGGAAATGGGCGCCGACATCGCCGATCAGCTCTCCGCCAGGCCGGGTGTCATCGTCGGAGGCGCCGCGGTGGCACAGGAGCAGGTCAACAAGCAGGTCGAGAAGGACCTGCGCACGGCGGAGATGCTCGCCTTCCCCCTGCTCTTCCTGCTCTCCTTCCTCTTCTTCCGCAGCCTCGTCGCCTCGCTGCTGCCGCTGATGATCGGCGGCCTGGCGATCGTCGGCACCTTCCTCATCCTGCGCCTCGCCAGCGAGGTCGGCTCGATCTCGATCTTCGCCCTCAACCTGACCACGGCGCTGGGGCTGGGGCTGGCGATCGACTACAGCCTCTTCGTCGTCTCCAGGTACCGCGAGGAGATCGCCAAGGACGGGCCGGGGCTGGCGGCGATGCGGCGCGTGCTGGCGACGGCCGGGCGCACGGTCTTCTTCTCTTCGCTGACGGTGAGCGCGGCGCTCGCCTCGCTGCTGGTCTTCCCCCAGCGCTTCCTCTACTCGATGGGCCTCGGCGGGGCACTGGTGGCGCTGTTCGCGGCGCTGATCTCGCTCACCGTCCTGCCTGCGGTCCTCACCCTGCTCGGCACCCGGGTCAACTCGCTGGCACCGCGCTTCCTGCAGCGGCGGGCCGAGGCAGATACCCGGCCCGACGAGCACGGCTTCTGGTATCGCCTCTCGCGCTTCGTCATGCGCCGGCCGGTGCCGGTGGCAACCGTGAGCGCCGCGCTGCTGATCGCGATGGGGATCCCCTTCTTCAACATCAAGTTCGACACCGTCGACCCGACCGTGCTGCCGGCCTCGGCCAGCGCCCGCCAGGCCTACGACGCGGTCAGCTCCGAATTCCCGCCCTACCGCGAAACGCCGATCTGGGTCGACGTCGAAGGCGGCGGGGGCGCGGCGGCGGCGCGCTTCGCGGCCCAGGTTCGCCGGGTGCCCGGCGTCGCTGAAGTCAACCCGCCGCTGCGTCTCGAGGGCGACGTGACCGCGCTCCAGGTGGTCTCCAGCCATCCATTCGTCTCCGAGGCGAGCCAGGCGACGGTGAAGCGGATCCGCGACCTGCAACCGCCGCCCGGGGCGACGGCGCTGGTCGGCGGCGCCACCGCCGACTTCGTCGACCTGCAGTCGAGCCTCGTCAGCCACCTGCCGGTCGTGCTCGCGATCATCATCGTCGCAACGCTGACGATCCTCTTTCTAATGACCGGCTCGGTGATCCTGCCGATCAAGTCGCTGCTGATGAACTTCCTCAACCTCAGCGCCGTCTTCGGCCTGCTGGTGCTGATCTTCCAGGACGGCAGGCTCGAGGGCTTCCTCGACTACACCAGCCCGGGTGCGATCGAGCAGACGATGCCGATCCTGCTCTTCGCCGTCGCCTTCGGCCTCTCCACCGACTACGCGGTCTTCCTCTTGTCGAGGATCAAGGAGGCGCGCGACAACGGCGCCTCGGACTCCGAGTGCGTGGCGATCGGGCTCGAGCGGACCGGCCGCATCGTCACCGCCGCGGCGCTGCTCTTCGCCGTCGCGATGGGAGCCTTCGCCACCTCGCAGATCATCTTCATCAAGGAGAACGGGGTCGGCACGGCGCTGGCGGTGCTGATCGACGCCTCGATCATCCGCGCCCTGCTCGTCCCCTCGCTGATGGAGCTGCTCGGCAAGTGGAACTGGTGGGCGCCGAAACCGCTGCGCCGCCTGCACGACCGCTTCGGGATCAGCGAGACGGGGCTGAGCGAGCCGGAGCCGGGGAAGGCCTGAGTCGATGTTCGAGCCAACCAAGGAGGATGCGCGGGCCGCCGTGCACCCCTTCGACCTCGACACCGCAGTGAAGAACCTCGGCGAGGGCCGTTTCGAGGCCGAGATGAGCGAGCGCTGGTGGGTCGAGCGCGGCCCCAACGGCGGCTACGTGGCGGCCGTCGTCCTGCGGGCGATCCAGGCCGCCGCGGCGGTCGAGCGCGCGCCTCGCTCGCTCACGGTCCAGTTCCCCCGCGCGCCCGTTGCCGGGCCGGTGGAGATCGAGGTGAAGACCGAGCGCGAGGGCGGCGCCGTCACCTTCCTCTCGGCGCGGATGGAGCAACACGGAAAGCTGCAGGCGACCGCCCTCGCGGTGCTGGCAGACGATCTCGAGGCGAGCGGCTTCGCGGAGCTGCAGATGCCCGCCGTCGACCCTCCGGCGGAGCTGTACTCGCCCGACCCGACTCAGGTCTCCGGCATGCCGGCGATGTTCCAGAACTACGACGTGCGGCCGGCCCTGGGCGATGAGGCCTTCTCCGGCGGCGCCCCCTACAGCGGCCTCTGGATTCGCGCCCGCCAGCCGCGCCTGCTCGACGCGCCGCTGGCCGCGGCCATGCTCGACGCCTGGTTCCCGGCGCCGTTCATCCGCCTCGACCGGCCGGTGCCGGCGCCGACGATCGACTACACGGTGCACTTTCGTGCGCCCCTGCCCGAGCCGGGCGCGTCCCCCGAGGATCCCTGCCTGGCTACGTTCCGCTCGGGTCTCGCGCGCGGCGGCTTCTTCGAGGAAGACGGGGAGCTTTGGAGCCAGGATGGGAGCTTGCTGGCGCAGTCGCGCCAGCTGGCGCTTCTTCTGAGTTGAAGACGGTGCTGTCGAAGGCGGTCAGCACCGGTTCGGCGGCGTAGCCCAGCGGCGGCGTGGCTTCGAGCAGCTCGCCGACGCTGAGCAGGAAGGAGAAGTGGTTGTAGTAGCCGGTTTCGTTGATGCTGCCGGGGGTGACGAAGGGCGAGAGCAGCAGCATTCCCACCCTGCCTCCGCCACCGCTTTCTTTCACCGGGCCGCTGGCCGGCGGCAGGGCCCCTTCGGGAGCGGGAAGGCTCGCGTATTCCGGAGTTCCGCAGCAGGCGCTGGTGTCGGGTTCCGGCAGGTCCTGGCGGGCCTGGGCCGAGGTGATCGCGATCAGGCCCGATGTCCTGTAGGCGGGCGAGGCTTCGATTTCGGCAATCGTCGCTTCGAGCCATGGCTGAGCCGCGGCCAGCCCCGCGGGCGCACCCGGTTCGCAGGGCGTCTCGCTGCCGTCGTGGCAGGCGTCGGGGACGATGAAGGAGAACGACGGGGTGCGTGCTTCCTCCTTCAGGTCGGCGCCGAGCTGCTCGAGGCCGACGTCGCGTTCGGCGCATTCGGGACCGTCGACGATGGCGTGGAAGTAGACGAAGGGGTTGCGCCAAGTCTCGTAGGGGTCCCCCGGCCGCGGCGCCTGCGCCGGGTCGGCTTCGCCGGGCCCGGGGCGCCGGCAGGCGGTGGGCTCACCCGCTTGGCCGTTGCCGATGCCGCCGATGTAGGCCTTCCAGGTCTTTTTCGCCGCCGCCAGCTGACCCGGCAGCGTTTCGGTTTCGGCGGGATAGACGCAGCCTTCGCCTTCGGCCTGTCCGGTCACGCCCAGCGCCGGGGTGGCGAAGTCCTTGTATTCCGGGCAGTTCGCCACCGTCGCCGGGTTTGGCCCCTGGCCGCTGAGCAGCGCGATCTCGTTGGCCAGGTCGCCCGTCGTCACCGCGTAATAGTTGGAGAGCAACTCGCCTTTTTCCGGCAGCGTTTTCGCCATGTAGGTCGCCGTGGAGCCCGGGCCGTAGGTTTCTTCGAAGCCGTGGTCGGCGAGCATGACCACGAAGACGTGCCGCACCGGCGGCAGGCCAGCTTCTTCGGGCAGCTCCGGCGGTAGCTTTTCCTTCGGCGGGGCGACCACTGGTTCTTCGGGCGCCGCTGCGGCTTTCAGGGGGACTTCGGTGGAGGCGAGCGCTTCGGGGACGGCGACCGGTTCGGCCGCTTCCGCCGCCGGTTCCGGAGCCGGTTCCGCGGCTGGCGGGGGCTGGGCTTCGCTGTAGAGGACGATCGGGGCAATGCCGGCGCTCTGCGCGGCGGGGCCGGTCAAGCCCCCGAGCAGGACGCCAAAGCCCAAGACGGCCAGCACAGCGATCGCCGCGCTGCGCGGCGACGGCATGTGGCTCGAGCGGGTTTCTCCTTCTCCCTCCTGCGGTCGAAAAGGAGCCACCGCCGCCGGCTGGGCAGGTTTGCTCTCGGCCGCCGGCTCGACTATCGAGAGCCATTTTGCGACCGCCACCGGAATCGCTCCGCGCCGCTCGCCGCACTCGAGGCAGTAACGCTGGTCCGGCCCGAGCCTGGCGCCGCAACCGCTGCAGCCAGGGGCACGCCCGCGGCTCTCGTCATCGGGGGGGATTGCCACTGTCGCGGAGTGTCCCGCCGTCCCGTCGCCGAGTTGTCACCCAACTGTGAACACACTTGGCTCACTCTTTTTTCACAACACCGAAACATTTCGCGACCCCATCGCGAAGACGATGCGGACCCGTGGATCACTCACTAGCCAGCGCGGGCGGCGAGCAATGCCCTTCCTGCAAGATGGCCGTGGCGGCCGACCAGCGCTACTGCCTGCACTGCGGGCAGCGCTGTGGAGAGCCGCGCCTGCCATTCATGAACGCCGTCACCTTCATGGACTCGATGCGAGCGCCCGTCGAGGCGGTATCCGGCCCCGCCGCGAAGCCGCAGCCGCGCCGTCGTCGCATCTCGCCCAACGCGGCTCTGATTGCCGGCGTTGGCACGCTGCTGCTGGCGATGGGCGTGGGTGTCCTGATCGGGCACTCCGGCAACCAATCGGTCGCCACAAACGCCGCAGCGCCACAGGTGATCACGGTGCACGGCGGAGGCGAGGAACCGGAAACCGCCGCCACTGCCAACAAGGGCGACGCGAGCGGCAAAGGTGGAAAAAAGAGCAAGAAGGCCAGCGCCAGCGCCAAGGAGAAGGCGGAAACCGGCCAGGCCGCGGAAGAAGTGCTGAAGCCCAGCGCTGGAGTGAAGCTGCCACCGGCGACTGCGAAAGTCGGCAGTAAGTGCGAACAGGGCGCAGCCGGCTGCAAAGGTGGCGAATTCACTGGGGAATTCTTCGGCGAATGAGACTTCCGAGCAAACTCACACGCAAGCGCCAGAACGACAGCGCGCCCACCCAGAGCCCCACGCCGGCGAGCGCGGCGACGAGCACGCACGAGCTGACCATCGACCTCGAACGGCGCCGCGACCAGCTCGTCGCCCGGGTCGCCGAGCTGCAATGGGACCTCGGGGGGCTGGTTTACGAAATGGCGGTGCGCAACCAGATCGAGGTCGAGGTGCTGGTCAAGCGCGCCGTTGCCCTGCAGGACGCCGACGCCGAGCTGAGTGAGGTCGAACGGATCGTCCGCATGGAGCAAACCGGCACCGCTGGATCCTGCACGGCCTGCGGCGCCCCCCACAGCACCGGCGCCACCTTCTGCTGGCAGTGCGGGCAGCCGCTGCTCCAGCAGGTGCCCAGCGACGCGATCCTCAGGCGCTAGCCGAAGCGGCCGGTGACGTAATCGCGGGTGCGGGGATCCGCCGGGTTGGTGAAGATCGTCTCCGTCTCAGCGAACTCGATCAAGGTCCCGGCCGGCTCGCCGCCGCTCGAGTCGAGGCCGAAGAAGGCGGTCTCGTCGGCGACCCGCGCCGCCTGCTGCATGTTGTGGGTGACGATCACGATCGTGAAGCGCCCCTTGAGGCTGTGCATCAGGTCCTCGATCGAGGCGGTGGCGATCGGGTCGAGCGCCGAGGCGGGCTCGTCGAGGAGCAGCACGTCGGGCTCGATCGCGATCGCGCGGGCGATGCAGAGCCTCTGCTGCTGGCCGCCGGAGAGACCGAGGGCACTGTCCTTGAGCCGGTCCTTGACCTCGTCCCAGAGCGCCGCGCCGCGCAGCGCCTTCTCCACTCGCTCGTCGAGGCCCTGGCGCAGGCCCAGATTGCGCGGCGCCCAGGCGACGTTGTCGTAGATCGACTTCGGGAACGGGTTGGGCTTTTGGAAGACCATGCCGATCCGCCGCCTCACCTCGACCTGGTCGACGTTGCTCGCGTAGAGATCGTGCCCGTGGTAAAGCACCTGGCCCTCGAGGCGGAAGGCGGACACGGTGTCGTTCATCCGGTTGAGGCTGCGGATGAATGTCGACTTGCCGCAGCCGGAAGGCCCGATCAGCGCGGTGATCCGGCTGCGCGGAATCCGCAAGCTGACGCCGGCCAGGGCCTTCTTGGCGCCATAGAAGACCGAGACGTCGTTGACCTCGAAGACGGACTCGACCGGAGCCTTGGGCCGGTGGCCGCCGATCCGGCCCACGGCGTCGGGCTCGGACTGGATGCGGACGCGGGAGGGCGCCGCCGGAGGAGGTGGGGCCGGGCCGGCGGGACGGGCCTGTTCGGCAAGGAGGGTTCGTTCAGAGGTGTTCATGAGCTCATCTTTCTGCGGCTGCGAGCGTGCATCGCCCGTGCCCCGACGCTTGCTAGGAGGATGATCGTGATCAGCACCAGCGACATCCCCCACGCTTGGGCGATGCCTTCGGGATTGCCTTCCTCGGAGAGCTGGAAGATCCGCACCGGCACGTTCGGCATCGCTTCGCTCATCCTGAAGAGCACTTCTTTGCCGTCGAACACCGAGGAGACCAGGATCAGCGGTGCCGTCTCGCCAGCGGCTCGGGCCACGGCGAGGACGGTCGCGGTGATGATCCCGCCGAGCGCGCTGGGCAGGATCACCGTCAGCACCGTGCGCCAGCGGCTGACCCCCAGCGCGTCCGCCCCTTCGCGCAGGTTGCCGGGAACGAGCAGGAGGACCTCCTGAGTGCCGCGGGCCACCAGCGGCAGCATGATGATCGCCAATGCAACCGAGCCGGCGTAGCCGGACTGCTTATGGTGGTCGACGAGCAGGCCGAAGACGAAGAGCCCGATGATGATCGAGGGCAGGCCATTGATCAGGTCCAGGGTGAGCTTGCTGAGGCGGATCATGCGCTCGCCCGCGAACTCGGTCAGAAACAGTGCCGCCAGGACTCCCAGAGGCATCGCTATCGCGGTCGCCACGGCGACGATCAGGGCGGTGCCGACAAGCGCCGGGGCGATCCCGGTCGGCGCCCCGGTGACCAGGAATTCGAAGCTGAGCGCGCTGGCGCCACGCGCGGCGACGGAGTAGATGACTATCGCCAGCACCGCCACGGCGAAGAACGCGGCCCCGGTCGCGCCGAGCTCGGCGACGCGGCTGAACGCCCGGCGCCGGCGCAGGTTGCCGCTGGCGACGAGGGGCGAGGCGGGATCGAAGCTTGACTCGGTCACTTCGCCGCCACCCGCCGGTAGTCGAAGCGGCGGCCGATCCACTGCGCCGCCAGGTTGGAGACCAGCCCGATGACGAGCAGAATCACCCCGAGATAGAACAGCGAGGCTTTGTGCATCTCGGTGATGGCGCCGGGAAACTGGCTGGCGATCCGCGAGGCGAGCGTATCGCCGGTCTTGAACAGCGAGGTGTTGATCGCGGAGCCGGCCCCGATCACCTGGGTGACGGCAATCGCCTCGCCCAGCGCCCGCCCGAGCCCGAGCAGCGAGGCCGCGACGACACCCGGCGCGGTCGAGGGCAGGACGACGCCGCGAATCACCTCCCAGCGCGTCGCCCCCAGCGCGCTCGCCCCGTCCTGGACGTCGCGCGGGACCGCGAGGAAGAGATCGCGGGAGATCGAGGCGACGATCGGCACGATCATGATCGTCAGGATCAGGCTCGCGGTGAAGACGCTCGCCCCGGTGGTTTCCGGCGCGCCAAAGATCGGGATGAAGCCCAGAGTGTCGTGCAGCCAGGGCTCGAGCGTTCCCTGCACGAACGGGGCCAGGATAAGGATGCCCCAGAAGCCGAGGATCACGCTGGGAATCGCCGCCAGCATCTCAACCAGCGGTCCGATCGTCCCGCGCACCCCGGCTGGCGCCAGCAGGCTCAGGTAGAGGCCAATCGAGATCGCGATCGGCGCGCCGATCACGAGCGCGACGAAGGAGCTGACGATGGTCCCGAACAGCATCGCGCCAGCGCCGAAGACGCCGAAGTTTGGCTGCCAGGTCGTTTCGAAGAGGAAGCCGAGACCAAAGGCCGAGATCGCCGGCGCCGCGCCGTGCACCACTTGGTAAGCGATCACCAGCATCAGCACCACACCGACCATCGCGGCGAAGGCGCAGGCGCCGAAGAGCAAGCCATCGGCGACCCGGTCGAACTGCTTGCGGCGCTCCCCCGAGCGGGCCCGACCGGCTACTTGCGGGGTTCCTGCCGTACTGGTGAAGACGCTCATCGCGCGCAGCGTAGAGCAGTTCCAATCAGTTGCCCACCCAACCCAGGCAATTTTCACAGGATTGACACAACATGTCACCTGTTACAACTTTTAAACACTCTTCTTTTCACACAAATGAAACAAATGTGCTTTCCCGTACGGGCATCCTGCGAGCCGCCAGGGGACGTTCTACGGCCTGTGGCAGAGAAGGAATACACAAGCCGAAAGGAATCCCTTTGATTCGCAACAGGTTGTTTGGTTTCCTCATCGCGGTAACCGGGATGGTCGGATGCATGACGGCCCTCTCGACTGCCGCCGCATCAGCAAACCTCACCGGCGCCGGCTCAACGCTGGTCGCGCCGCTGGAGGCCAATTGGGCCAGCGGCTTCGAAGCCGCCGGCCACGGAAACGTCAAAGTCACCTACGGCGCCGTCGGCTCGGGTGCCGGCATCGCCCAGATCACGGCCCGGACCGTTGACTTCGGCGCCTCCGACGCGCCGCTGACCCCCGAACAGGCCGCTGCCTGCAACGGCTGTGTTCAGATCCCCTGGGCGCTCAGCGCCACGGGCCTCGGCTTCAGCATTCCCGGCGTCGGGAAACTGAACCTCACCGGGCCGATCCTCGCCGGCATCTATTTCGGCAAGATCACCAACTGGAGCGACCCCAAGATCAAGAAGATCAACCCGAAAGCCAAACTGCCCAACCTGGCCATCACCCCGGTCTACCGCAGCGATGGCTCAGGTGACACCTACGCCTTCACCAACTACCTCTCCAAGGTCAGCAAGGCCTGGAAGAACGAAGTCGGCTACTCGACCTCCGTTGGATTCACCCACGGCGTCGGCGCAAAAGGCAACTCGGGAGTCACCAACGTGGTCGCAACCACTCCGGGCGCAATCGGCTACATCTCGGCGTCCTACCTGATCGCCGCCGGGCTTCACGTAGTCGCGGTCAAGAACGAAGCCGGAAACTACGAGCTGCCGAACCTGAAAAACATCGAAAACGCGGCCGCGATGGTGAAGAAAGTCCCACCGAGCAACGAACTTCACATCGTCAACCCGCCGAAAAAATTCAGCGAGGCGTACCCAATCTCGACGTTCACCTATGCGATCGTTCCGCATGACGCGCCGCAGAAGGGGCTGGTAGCCCAGTTCGTCAGCTACGCGATCACCGTTGGCAAGAAATACGGGCCAGCGCTCGATTTTGCACCACTGCCAAAGGTCGTCGTCACCGCGGCAAAATCGGCGCTCGCGTCACTCTAGGACCCATACAGCGGCAAAGGCGCCGCGGTAGCCAACCGGCACGGGGCAACGGCCCTGTGCCGGTTTTTCAATGGGCTATGCGAAGGCTTGGGCGGCGCGGCGGCGCAGGTCCGCGTTGAGCATCCCCGTCACTTCGCTCGGCACGCTGCCGGCGGCGGGGATGGCGTCGCCGATCAGGCCGCTGGCGCGGAAGCCGAAGAGCGGCGCGTCGACGCCGAGGTCGCGGATCTGGCGCACCAGCCTGACCGCGCTGGCGGTGTCGGCGCGGGGGCCGCAGAGCACGATCGCGGTCGGGTCGAGGGCGCGCAGGGCGCGCTCGAGGCGCTCGTCGCCGAGCTCGTTGGAGAGCATCAGCACGCGGAAGCCGGCGCGGCGCAGGGTGAGGTCGAGGGCCTGGCTGTGCACGGCCTCGGCGTCGGAGCCGCGACTGGAGTCGAGCAGGAGGATGCCGGCCGGGCGTGAGGCGGCGGAGGCGAGGCGGCGGGCGCCATGCAGCCAGCCGCTGGCCCAGCGCGATGCGAACTCGAGCTCGGCCTCGCGGTCGGGGTCGACGGCGAGACGGTCGATCGCCGGCAGCAGCAGCTCCTCCACCGTCCGCTCCAGCGGTCGCAGCGCCAGGCTCTCCTCCATTGCGCGATCCGCGGCGTCCTCGTCAAAGCTCTGCAGCGCGGCCAGCAGCCCGTCGTCGCTCGCCGGTGCCGCCTGGCGCTGGCGAGCCAGCGCGATCGCCGATGAGATGTTGCCGGTCTGGGCAAGCGCGTCGCGAAGTGTCTGCAGCTCGACCAGCTCGTAGTTGCGGTGGTTGCCCTGGGTGCGCTTCGGCGTCGGGAAGCCGTAGCGGCGCTCCCAGCTGCGCAGCGTGTTGGGGCTGACTCCCAGCACTTCCGCGGCGGCGTTTGTACGAATTCCAGGCATTAGGTCGGCTCGGCGTGCTCGATGCTGTTCGCCGTGCATCGACATCTTCCCAGCGAAAACGCAGGTTTACGCAAGTTATGGACAGATTTGCGAAATCTGTCAGCGATCTTGCAAGGTGCCGACGCCCACCGGCTGGCCCAGCGCACGGGCTCGCCACATCGCCTCGTCGGCTTTCTTGAGCAGCTCCCCGGCGTCGTTGCCGTGCTCTGGGCAGGCGACCACACCGGCCGAGACCGAGATCCGCATCCCCCCCGCCGCCTCCAGTTCGTCGAGCATGCGCAGCAGCCGCTCGGTCATCTGCACGCCTTCGACAGTGGAGAGGTTCGGGGCGAGGACGCAAAGCGCGTCCTCCTCGAGCAGGAAGGTCTCGTCGACAATGCGGACCGCGTCGCGCAGGGCGGCGCCCACCACGGTCAGGACCGTCTCCCGCGCGCCGGCGTCGTCACGGGTACCGGGTCCCTCCACATCGAAGACGACGAGGCCGAAGGGGTGGCCGTAGCGCTTGTTCGTCTCGATCAGCTGGTCGAGGCGGCGGCGCATGTGGCCGGGCTGAAAGAGGCTGGCGTGGGAACAGGTTTCCGCAGCAGTCGCCGCCTCGGCGGCGACTGCCGATTCCACCCCGCGGGCCGCGGGAAGGCTCTGCTCGCGCACCGCGGCGACGGCCGTGGCGGCAACCGAGCTGAACTCCTCGGCCAGCCGCTGCGCGGCGTCGGCGAAGACCTCGCGGGCGGCCTGCTCGATCGCCGACTCCTCCCTGCCTTTGTCCCTTGTCGGAGCTTGCGTCGCCATCGGAAAGACCTTCTCGAAAGCAACGGACGGCAGTGCCGCAAAAGCTCGCTAATTGCGGACCGATACTTGTCTAGAAAACATGTCCGCCCATGTAATTTCCTGTCTGCGAGGCGGACTGGACGTTTGGCCCTTCAGTCGAAGCTGCGGCGGCCGGCGAAGGCCTTGCCCAAGGTCACCTCGTCGGCGTGCTCCAGGTCTGCTCCGACCGGCAGGCCGCTGGCCAGGCGGGTGACGGAGGCCTGGCCCCGCAGCAGCTCGGCGATGTGCAGCGCGGTCGCCTCGCCGGTGGTGGTCGGGTTGGTGGCGAGGACGACCTCGCGTACCTCGCCCGCCCCGACCCGGCGCACCAGCTCGGCGATCTTCAGGTCGTCGGCGTCGACCCCGTCGATCGGCGAGAGGGCGCCGCCGAGCACGTGGTAGAGGCCGCGGTACTCGTGGGTGCGCTCGATCGGGATCACGTCGCCCGGCTCCTCGACCACGCAAATCGTCGAGCGGTCGCGCTGGGGGTCGGCGCATATCCGGCAACGCGGCCCCTCGGCCAGGTTGAAGCACTCCTCGCAGAGCCCGACCTTCTCCTTGACTTCGGCGATCGCGGCGGAGAGGGCCGCGGCCTCTTCGTCAGGAGCGCGGAGGATGTGAAAGGCGAGCCGCTGCGCCGTGCGCTGGCCGATGCCGGGCAGGCGCGAGAGCTCGGCGACGAGGCGCGCCAGCGGCGCCGGGCCCTCGGCGCTCAAGACATCCAGCCTTCGCCAGCGCTCCGGTCGCGAAGAGTCAGATATGCACGCTCCCTACGCACTGGCTCAGAGCCCAGGGAGGCCGCCGAGGCCGCCCGTGATCCCGCCCATCTTCGACTCGGCCAGCTGCTGGGCGGCGCGCAGGCCCTCGTTGACCGCGGCCTGGACCATGTCGGCGAGGATCTCGACCTCCTCGGGATCGACCGCCTCGGGATCGATCGCGATCTCGCGCAGGGTCAGATCACCGCCCATCTTGACTTTGACCATGCCGCCCCCGGCGCTCGCCTCGACCACCTCGTCTTTGAGCGACTCCTGCGCCTGCAGCATCTCGTCCTGCATCTTCTGCGCCTGCTTCATCAGCGCATTGACGTCGAAACCTCCCGGACCGCCTCTGGCCACCTAACCGACCTCCTCCGCGTTGAACTCGCTCTTCAGCTTCTGCACCAGCGCATCGTGATCGATCTTCTCCTCCGCGGCTGTCTCCTCCGCGGCGGCCGGCTCACCATCGTTCTCGAGCAGGACATAGATGGGCCGCAACCTCTCCCCCAGCACGTCCTCGATCGCGTCCGCCATCAGCTCTCGCTTTTCGGGCGTCTCCGCCTTCTTCTTGTTGAAGGTGAGCTCCGCGGGGAAGCCAACCTCCAGCCCCTCGGCGTCGAGCTTGGCCGGCCGCGCCCCGTCGAACGTGGCGGCCAGCGCCGGACTGGTCTCACGGAGCTTGTCGAGGACAGCGGGCCAGGTGTTGACGACTTCCTCGAAGGACACGGGACCCGCGGCGCCTGACCCGGCCTCGGTGGATGGCGCGGCATCAGGTCCTGGGGTCTCTGCAAGCGGCTCGGACAAAGCCGGCTCACCAGCTGCGGCTTCGGCCTCAGCTTCGGGAGCCGGAGGCGTCTCTGCCGCGGGTGGCGCCGTAGGGGGGCCCGCCTCCGAGGACGCTTTAGCGACCGCAGGAGGTGGGGGGTCCCCTGCGGTGACAGGCCCCGCGGCCCGAGCCGCGTTCGTCACGCCCTGCTCCAGTCTCTCGATCCGCCTCAGCAGCCCCTCGGTCGAGGGATCCAGGTCTGGGCGGGCCGCCTTGAGGAGAGCGATCTCGACGGCCATGCGGGCGTCGTCGCCCTCGCGGACGTTGGTGAGGGCGTTGGCGAGCTCGTCGATGGTTCGGACGAGGGTCGCCGGGCCGACGGCGTTCGCTTGAGCTGTCAACCGCTCTGAGTCCGTCGCCGTCACTACAAAGGTGTTCGGCACCTCCCCCACCGTCTGCGTAACCAGCAGGTGCCTCAGGTGGGCCAGCAGGTCGCGGGCGAACTGGGCGGGGTCGCGGCCGGAGCGGGCCATCTTCTCGACCCCGAGCAGGACCTCCTTGGGGTCTTCGGCGGCGACCGCGTCGACGGCCTCGAAGAGCAGCTCGGCATCGGCCGCGCCGAGCAGCTCGAGCACGTCTTCGAGCTTGACCTCGTTGCCGCCGAAGGCGACGAGCTGGTCGAGCGTGCCGAGCGCGTCGCGGAAGCTGCCCGAGGCAGAGCGGGCGATCATCGCCACGGCGGCGTCATCTGCGCCGATCCCCTCGGCGGCGGCGACCCGCTGCAGCACCTCGGAGATCTGCTCCAGCGAGGGGCGCTGGAAGTCGAAGCGCTGGCAGCGGTCGGCGATCGTCGGCATCACCTTGTGCGCCTCGGTGGTGGCGAGGACGAAGACGGTGTTGGGCGGCGGCTCCTCGAGCGTCTTGAGGAAGGCGTTCCAGGCCTCCTTGGTCAGCATGTGCGCCTCGTCGAGGATGTAGACCTTCCAGCGGCCGCCGGTGGGCGCGTAGGCGACCCGCTCGCGCAGGTCGCGCACGTCGTCGACCGAGCGGTTGGAGGCCGCGTCCATCTCGATCACGTCGATCGAAGTGCCGCCGGCGATCGTCAGGCACGATTCGCATTCCCCGCAGGGGGTGACGGTCGGGCCGCCGCGCTCGCAGTTGAGCGAGCGGGCGAGGATCTTGGCCATCGAGGTCTTGCCGGTGCCGCGCGAGCCGACGAAGAGGTAGGCGTGGTGGACCTTGCCCTGCTCGACCGCGTTGCGCAGCGTGCGCACGACGTGCTGCTGGCCCACGACCTGGTCGAAGGAGCCAGGGCGGTGGCGGCGATAGAGGGAGATCGAGTCGCTCGAGGGCGGCACTGTGGCCAGTGTATCCGCGCGCCACACTCGCCCCTTCCGGCGCCGTAACGCTTTTTGGTCGCCCCAGCGCCAAAAAGCGTTACGGCGAGACCGGGGCGGGCACCGATACCGTGCGCCGGTGCTGCCGCGGGCCCGCAATTGGCTGATTCCCCTCGCCTGGGTGGCTGGCGCCTGCGCCGTGCTGCTGCTGGTCTTCCCGCTCGGCTTCCCCAACTACGACACCATCTACGCGCTGGTCTGGGGACGTGAACTGGCCCATGGCGTCAGTCCCGACTACGGCGCCGCCCTGCCCCCCACTCCTCACCCGCTGGCCGACCTGCTGGGGGCAGTAACGACCCCGCTTGGCGATGGCGCGATCGCGGTGACGATGATCGTCGCCTACGTCTCGCTTGCCCTGGTCGGCTACCTCGTCTACCGCCTCGGCTCGCTCTGGTTCGACCGCCCGATCGGCGCCGTCGCCGCCGCGATCGTCCTCACCCGCGCCCCCTTCCTCTCCAACGGCCTGCGCGCCTACATCGACGTCCCCTACCTCGCCCTCGTCCTCGGCGCGCTCGCCATCGAGACCAAGAAGCCTCGCTGCGGCTGGCCTGTCCTGAGCTTGCTCGCCCTGGCGGGATTGCTCCGTCCCGAGGCCTGGCTCTTCTCGGTCGCTTACCTCGCTTACTTGCTGCTCGACCCCGGAGAGGAGAGGAGGGCATCCCTCGAACGGGCGGATACTCAAAGTGACGGCCTAATTAGGCCGTCACTTGTCCGGGCGAGGGATGCCCTCCTCTCGCCCCGAGGCTTGGGCCTCGCAGTGCTGGCACTTGCTGGACCGATCTGCTGGGCGTTGTTCGACGGCATCACGACCGGCAACCTCCTCTACTCCCTCACCGGCACCCAGGAAACGGTCGAGACGCTGAAGCGCCACACCGGGCCGGTCGACCTCGTCCTCTGGGGCCCGCGCGCGCTCGGCGAAGTGATGCAGTGGCCGGGGATGGTGGGTGCGGCGGGGGGCATCGTCCTCGCCTTTGCCTTCCTGCGCAAGCGCTCGCTGCTCGGCCTCGTCGCCGTGGGCCTCGCCCTCGGCGCCTTCGCCCTGCTGGCCGCGGCCGGGCTGGCGATCATCGCCCGCTACACGATGCTCGGCGGCGCGATCCTGGCGATCTTCGCCGCCGTCGGCCTGCTCGGCTGGCGCCTGCTCGACGCGGGCCACCCCTGGCGGCGCCGCTGGCAGGCCTTCGCCGCCGTCGTCCTCCTCATGTTCGTGCTCTGGCTCCCCAACCAGTGGGACCTCGACTCGACCGTGCACAGCGACCTCTCCGACCAGGGGACGATCGAGCGCGACCTCAGCGACCTGGCCGACTCGGGTGCCTTCGCCAAGCCCCTCTGCGGCCCGATCGCGGTGCCCAACCACCGCGCCGTTCCCCGTCTCGCCTTCAACCTCGACATCAAGCCGACCGACGTCACCAGCGCCAGCGAGGAGGGCGTGCCGCGGCGCGGGTACTTCCTCGAGCCGGCCGACCCCTTCGTGATCCACAACTTCATCCTCGACCCCAACGACCCGACCCGCTTCGAGCTGAGCGTGCCGCGCGGCTTCGAACGAGTCGCGGCCAACGCCTCCTGGGTTCTCCTCCGTCGCTGTTGAGGCGTTGGCTGGCGCCGCCGTTGAGTGGCGGCGGGCGAACTAGCCCGCTCGCTCGACCTGCTCGACCGCAGCGTGCGTCGCCGCAGCGACTTCCGGATCGGCCAGCTCCACTCCCGGCGGCAGCTCGACGTGCAGCTCGCTGGAGACGTCGATCCGCACCCTCAGCGGCTCGCCAGCGCGCGAGCCGAGCACGTGCCCGCCCCGGCTGCGGTCCTCGCTGATGAAGTGCAGGTGGTAGCCGCCCACCTCGATGCCCTCGGCATATTCAGGGAAGCGAAAGCCCAGCATGGTCCCCGCCACGTCGCGCAGCTCGAAGACGTGCTGCCCGGCGACGACCTCGGCCAGCGGCCGGTAGGGCGGGCTCTGGCGCGGCACCGAGCGGGCGCGCACCGACTCGAAGTGGCCATCGACGCGAATCGCGGCCGAGGCAGCGCCCTCGGGCACCAGCTCGTCCAGCCGCGCCAGCAGCTCCTCGTGATCGCCCGGAGGCGACAGGGCAGGCGGGGCGGGACCGCCAGCTTCGGCGTCGACGCTCGGGGCGAAGCGGGTGACGACCGCGAACGGGGTCAGCGCCTCGGCGGGCACTTCGCTCACGTGACCATCGGCGTCAGCCCGGTAGAAGCGCCCGTCGAGCGCGATCATCTCGCCGTCGAGGCCGTTGAGCGTGCCCAGCCCGAGATCGCCGTGCTCGGCCAGCTCGGCGAACGAGAGGTCGCCCTCGTAAGCACCCTCCAGCAGCGCCCCAATCGTCGAGGCCTGGAACAGCACGTGCGCCTCGCGCTCCGCGTGCAGTTCCGCCTCCCGCATCGTCTCCACGTGCAGCGACCTGATCCAGCGCTCGTCCAGCACAGGCGTCAGTCTTCCAGCATGCTGAGACGGGCGATGCAGACGACGAGCGGGCGGGTCGTCTTGCTGGTCTCGGCGGTCGCCGTGCTGATCCTCGGCAGCGCCGCGATCGCGCACTACGCCCTCGGCCAGTTCGGCGACCTCGGCGAGGCGCTCTGGTCGGCGGTCCTGCACGTACTCGACCCCTCCAGCCTGCACGACGACGAGGACGCCGCGGAACGGGTGATCGGCCTCTTCCAGGTGGTGACCGGGCTCGTCCTCCTCGTCGGGCTGCTCTTCACCTTCGTCGCCGAGAGCGTCGGCAGCTCGCTGGAGCGGCTGGGCCAGGCGGACCGGCCGGTGCGGTGCAGCAATCACCTGCTCGTCGTCGGGGGCACCGACCTCGCCTCGGTCGCCGCCTCCGCCGCCGCCGAGGCGCAGCTGGAGACCGAGCTGCGCCGGCTCGTCGTCCTCGCTCCCGAGTCGGCGCGCGACTCGCGCGGGCAGATCCTCGACGAGCTCGAAGAGGCGAGCGGCAAAAACCTCAAGATCGACCTCGTCTTCGGCGACACCGCCGGCGACTCGGGCTTCGAGCTGGCCGGCGCCGAGCGGGCGCGGGCGATCCTGCTGATGGCCTCGAGCAGCGGGCCAACCCCGGCCGAGGCGGCGGACGTCGAGGTGGCCCAGAGCGGCCTCGCCCTGCTCGACTACCTGCGCGAGCGCGACGCCTCGCCGCTGGTGCGGCTGCTCTTCCGCCGCGGCCGCAACGTCGACGCCAGCTGGGAGCTCTTCCCCTCCGACTGGGACGCGATCGTCAGCGACCGCACCATCTCGGCCCTGCTGCGCCTGGCAATCACCCGGCCCCCCGCGCTCGCGGGGCTGCCGGGATGGGTCGCGGAGCACGGCTCGGTCGAGCCCTTCACCCAGCTCGTCGACGCTGCCTGGAAGAGGGCGCAGAAGGCGAACGAGCCGCTGCGGCTGACGATCGTCGGCTGCGGGTTCAACGCGCCGGCGCTGATGGAGGACCTGGCCGAGGTGGGTGCCGAGAACTTCGCCGTGACGATGATCGCGCCGCGCGCGGCCTTCGAGCGCTATCTCGGCACCGCCGAACCGTCGGGCGTGCGCATCCACTACGTCGAAGCGATCACGACCGACACCGCCCACCTGCCGCGCAGCCTGCGCGAGTCGCGGCCGCACATGGTGATCGTCACGCCGAGCCCGATGGACTGGAACCAGCGGGCCTCCGACGCCAGCGCGACGCTCTCGGTCCTGCGCGTGCTCAGCACCGCCGGCGGCCGCGAGCTGCCGGTGCTGGCCGAGCTCTTCTTCTCCGAGAGCGCCAAGCGCCTGCCCAACGACCCGCGCCTGCTGGCTGTCTCGACCCTGCGCTCGGCGGCGACGGCGGTCGCGCTCAGCCTCTTCGACCCCGAGCGGGCGGCCGAGCTGGAACGCCAGCTCGCCGCCGGCGCCGCCGATCATTGAGAATCGGCTCATGGCTTCTGCGATAGCGCTCCGCGGCGTGGTCAAGCGCTTCGGCCCGATCACGGCGGTCGACGGCCTCGACCTCGAGGTGCCCGAGGGCATCTGCCTCGGCCTGCTCGGTCCCAACGGCGCCGGCAAGTCGACGACGATGCGCCTGCTCACCGGCCAGGCGATCGCCGACGAGGGCGAGCTTCGCGTGCTCGACCACGAGCTGCCCGGCGATGCCAAGGCGGCCCGGGCCGAGATGGGCGTCGTCCCCCAGCTCGACAACCTCGACGTCGACGTCACGGTCGAAGACAACCTCGCCATCTTCGCCCGCCTCTACCGGGTGCCCGACGTCGGCGCCGCGGTCGACAAAGCGCTTGACCTCGCGCGCCTGCGCGAGCGCCGCCGCGACGCGGTCGACGAGCTCTCCGGCGGCATGCGCCGGCGCCTGCTGCTCGCCCGCGGGCTGGTGCACGAACCCAGGGTCGTGCTGCTCGACGAGCCGACCGTCGGCCTCGACCCGCAGATCCGCACCCAGCTCTGGACGCTGATCGACGACCTGCGCTCGCACGGCACGACGATCCTGATGTCGACCCACTACATCGAGGAGGCCGAGCGGCTCGCCGACGAGGTCGCCGTGGTCAACAAGGGCAAGGTGATCGCCCGGGCCACGCCGGCCGAGCTGATCGAGATGCACGCGGGCACACACACCGCCGAGGTCTACGGGCCGCCCGAACGGCTGACCGAAGTGCGGGCGATCGCCGAGGGCCAGGGCCTGGCGGTTCGCCCGGCGGGGCCGGCGATCGCGATCGTCGGCTCCGAGCGCGCCGTCGACAGCGCCGTCCCCGATGACGCGGTCATCCGCGCCGCCTCCTTGGAGGACGTCTTCGTGCTGCTGACCGGAGAGGAGGCGGAGTGAGCAACGGGGTCGCGGCACGAGCGAAGCTGGGACGGCTCGAACCGGCGGCGATCGCCGGGATCATGAGCCGCGAGGTCGCCAACTTCCGCACCTACTGGAAGGGGACGACCTTCTCCAGCGTCCTCGAACCGATCGTCTACCTGCTCGCCTTCGGCCTCGGCCTCAGCGCGACGCTGGTCGACGAAGTCAACGGCGTCCCCTACATCGAGTTCGTCGGCACCGGCATGGTCGCCACCGCGGTGATCTTCTCCAGCGCCCTGCCGGCGATGTTCGGCACCTTCGTCAAGCACCGCTTCCAGAACACCTACGACGCGATCCTCGCCGCGCCGGTCGACGTCGAGGAGCTGGTCACCGCCGAGATGCTCTGGATCGCCCTGCGCTCCGGCACCTACGGCTGCGTGCCGCTGCTGGTCACGATCGGCTTCGGACTCGACCCGGCCTGGGGCATGCTGCTGGTGCCGTTCTTCTGCTTCACAACCGCGCTCGGCTTCGCCGGCTTCGGCATCGCGATGGCGGCGACCGTGGCCAAGATCGACCAGTTCAACTACGTGACGGCGCTCTTCGTCACGCCGCTCTTCCTCGTCGCCGGCACCTTCTTCCCGATCGAAGGCCTGCCCGAGGGCTTTCAGGTCATCGCCCAGGTCAACCCGCTGCACCAGCTGGTCGAACTGGTCCGCGGCGGTGCCTTCGGCTTCGAGGCGGTCGACATCGCCCGCTTCGCCTTCCTCGTCGGCTTCGCCCTGCTCACCTGGCGCGTGGCGATCGCGCGCATGCAGAAGCGCTTGATCGACTGACGAAGAAAAGTGGACCGTGCGCCCCGTTCTCCGAAACGAAGTCACCGGGCGTGTCCGTCGCGGTCGGCTCGAGCCGGGCTCACCTGCGGCACCCGCGGCATCCGCTTAAGGCTGCTTCCTTCCGGACCTGACCTGGTTCGCGTGCCCACGTCGCGCAGGACCCGGCCGTCAACACCTTCCGCGGCGCACTGACCCCGACGGCCAGCCCCTCGGAACGGGATTCGGCCCCGCTAAAGCGGATTGCGGATTACAGGGCACCGCTGGTTCCCCGCCTAGCACGGTCCACGACCATGGTATCCGCATTCGCCGCGACCGTCCTGCCGGACATAGGATCGGCGCCAACGTGATCGACGTCGACTCCTCCTCCTTCTTCGCGATCGTCCTCGTCGCGGCGATCGCCGCGACGACTGTCGCAGTCGTGCCGAAAGGCCTCGCACCGCCGGTGGTCGTGCTCGAGCTCATGCTGGGAATCCTGATCGGTCCCGAAGTCCTCGATCTCGCCCGCTCCTCCGACTTCATCGAATTCTTCTCCAACCTCGGCCTCGGAATGCTCTTCTACTTCGCCGGATACGAGATCGACTTCGAGCGGATCAAGGGGGCGCCGATGAAGCTGGGCGCTCTCGGCTGGGCGATGTCCGTTGCCCTGGCCTACGGCATCGGCGGCATTCTCGCCGCCGCCGGGATCGTCGTCTCCTTCCTCTACACCGGCTCTGCCCTGGCAACCACCGCGATCGGCACGCTGATCCCGATCCTCAAAGACAGCGGCAGCCTGCAGACGCGCTTCGGCACCTTCCTGATGGCGGCCGGCGGTGCCGGCGAGTTCGGCCCGATCCTGCTCGTCACCCTCGTCCTCACCACCGCCAGCCCCCTGCACGAGGCCGGGATCCTCATCGCCTTCGTCTTCCTCGCCCTCGGCGTCGCCCTTGCCTCCGTTCGCCTCGCTTGGCGCGGCTGGCCCGCCCTCGAAAAAACCTTCGAGGCAAGCAGCCAGCTGGCGGTGCGGATCACCGTCGTCCTCGTCTTCGGCCTGGTGCTGCTGGCCAGCAAGCTCGGCCTCGACGTCCTGCTCGGAGGCTTCGTCGCCGGCATGATCACCCGAGCCGCACTGCGCGGCCATGAGCTGCAGGTCTTCGAGTCGAAGCTGACCGCGGTCGGCTTCGGCTTCTTCGTTCCCTTCTTCTTCATCACCAGCGGCCTCGAGTTCGACCTCGGCGCGCTCGGCTCGGCGGAAGCGATCGCCAAGATGCTCCTCTTCCTCGCCCTCTTCCTCGTCGTCCGCGGCGCGCCGGCCCTGCTCCTCTACCGCAACGTCCTCAGCCGCACCGAGCGTCACGCCCTCGCCTTCTTCAGCGCCACCGAGCTCCCCCTCGTCGTCGCGATCACCACGATCGCGATCGACGCCGGCAAGATGCGCCCCTCCACCGCTGCCGGCCTGGTCGGCGCCGCCATGCTCTCGACCCTGATCTTCCCCTTCATCGGCATGGCCCTGCAAAAGCGAGCAATGGCCGAAGCGGGCGACGAGCCACCCACCGACGCGGCCCCCGCCCCAGCCACGGCCTGACCCTCCGCAGCCACCTATGATTGGCCTTCTCCCGGGCGCGTAGCTCAGTGGGAGAGCGCTCGCCTCACACGCGAGAGGTCGCTGGTTCGAACCCAGCCGCGCCCATCGGACTTCCCTATCTAGAGCCAAAAATCAGGGAGTGGTTCTAACCCAGTCCGAAATTTGGCTCTACAGCTCGAATCGCAAGAACATAAGCGACTCGCTTGCATCTAGGAATTTATCTGTTGGGACAGCCGGAATCAGGCCGGCACCCAAAAGCGAGTTCAATGGCTCGAGAAATTTGAGTCGAGAAGCCGTCACTCGATCTGGGGGTTCATCTCTGGCGGATCCCAACCCATCGCCTCCATAGCAGCCGCGACGTAGCCGGATCCGGTGACAAGGAATCCGAATTTGCTCGACACCGCGCGATAGCGCAACGGCTTCGGACCCTTCACGATCCCAGCAAGCTAACTTAGTTCACGCGGCGGAAATCAAGAAAGTTCTTGATCCACTCCGCACGCCGGTCGACCAGAAGCTCCTGGCCGATCCAACGCGCGAAGTCGCCTGTCGCGACCTTGGCGTCGTAGGCTTCTCCGGCACTCGCCTTCCGGCCTTCGTGCACGATCCGGTTGCGCAGCTTGTAGCACTCTGCGTACCAGCGCCCCGGCGGGGTCCCGGTGTCGTCAAGTTCAACCGGCGCGCTGACAACGTATTTCGGCAACAAATCCGTCAGTTGGTTCTTGAACGGCGCACTCAGGACCCCCTCCAGTTGGGCGGGCTCTCGCCCGAGGCAGACCCAGAGCACCCTGAAAAGGGTATTCACCAGCACCTCCGTGGAAGTGCAGGCGGCGATGACCGACTGGTCGTGTCGGCCCGATCCGAGATGGTGCTCCGCCGCCTGGTAAAGCTCGATGAACTGAAAGAACGGAGCCTGCCCACGACGGGCCTGGTGTACTGCCTCGACTGCGTAGGTGATCTCCTCCGCGCTCCGTTCCTCGGGGAGGTCATCTCGAATAGTCGCATGGACATCCAGCGTCCCGCTCGGCTCTGTCCACCCCGCCGGAGTCGGGTGGAGCGTCAGTTTCCACGGAAGATCCCGAGGTAGGTCGCTCCGCGAAAGCGCGGAGGTGTGCCACTCGTCGCGCATCCCAGCGAGGATGACGAGGTACTGATTTAGGAACGACAACACCTCGTCGAGCCGCCGGGAGAGCCATTCGACGGCTGTGTGTTGGAAGCGTGCCTCATCGCTCTCATCCGACCCCAAGGGCATCTCGTCGGCCAATTCATAGGTCGTGATCTCGACCACGCTCCGCAGTTCGTTCTTCCCCCGGGAGGTAGGGCCGGGCGGTCGCTGGGGCCATTCAACCTCCTCCCAACCGGGGAACGCCTTTTCAGCGGCGAGGAGAGGAACCAAACCGTCGATCCGAGTCTGCTTGATGTGGACTTTAAACCGGGGCCGTAGATCATCCTTAGGGGCGGCCCACTTAAACCCCGCCATATGACCGATGGCGTGCGGATTCCAGCCAGGCCAGGAGCCACCGCGATCGCTGACGAGGAAAATAACCTCCTCAATTCGCAGACAGTGCGGCAGTTCAAGCAGGAAGGTGAGGGCTGCTATCGGCTCCGCCTCGGAACCGGGATCGATTTGCTTAGGGTCGAGCGGAGGTGGGTTAAGTTCTTCCATGGATGAGGCGGATGGTGGCTGGAAGAGCGGATGCGAACCCACTCTCGCCTTTCCCGGCATCGATTCGCGGCCTTCGGCCTTGCCGGCCGCTAGGTAAACGCCGCAGCCGGGTAGCGATGCGGTCCGCCGACACAGGACCTAGCCTCTGACCAAATGACAGAGGCGATATTTGGACTGGTCGGGGTCATCATCGGCGGCCTTCTCAACGGCGGTGTCACCTGGCTGGTCGACCGCCAGCAATCAAAGGGCGCGGTGAAGGTATCCGCCCGCTTGGTCCTAAGCGAGCTGGAGATGATCGAGGTTTCGGCAACCTCCGCACTTGAAACCGCCAACTATGGTCAGCTCACGTTCGGAGACACCGCCGAGTGGATCGAGCATCGCCCGGTGCTCGCGTCAAAGCTCTCGGACGGCGAGTGGAGCGCGCTTGACAACTGTTTCGCGTACTTCGCTCACATGAAGGCCACAGCGGAGGCGGGAACGAAGTGGGGCGACGATGGAGAGGGAAGCATGGCGTCTCTCATCGGCAAGACGAAATGGTGCATAAAAGCCCTTCGCAACTACGCAGGCGAGGAAGTTAAGGTCATGGTTGGCCTCTATCGGGGTGAGGACGAGGAGATCGGCATCCGGCCAATTGAAACGAAATCAAGGCCCGGAGAAGGAGAAGGAGACTAAAAGCATTCGAACCCACGACCACCTACACGTCCCGAACTCATTGAGACCTGCCCTCGCTATCGCAGAAGATGCTATCCGACGTCCCCGACAAACGGTCAAAGAGCGCTAGGTCACTGGTTCGAACCCAGCCGCCCATAGGACTTCCCTCTCTAGAGCCAAAAATCAGGAGTGGTTCTAGCCCTGTCGCAAAATTGGCTTACAGCTCGAATCGCAGACTTTTGCGACTCGCTTACAGCGCGGATTCTACGCGCCGCGATGGATGGCCTACGCCCGCCTTCGCCTCCGGGGCGCGTGAGTAACTTGGCCTTGCTAGCGGAGCTGAGCGGAACGCGGGCCGCTCGCATCCACCCAATGGAGGGTCGAGCCCGTCAATTGGAGGGTGTCAATTTCGACACCAGCTCCTGAGGCAAGAACGCGGTTTCCCTGCGAGTCGCAGGCTCCAATGAGCGGGGCTCGGCCATTGGGGGTGGGCGTAATCGCGGCCCAGCCTAGGGCTCCGGCCTGGTTCATCAGCACGACCCGAACAGCAGGCGCCTTGCTTTTGGCATCGCCGCTGCCAATCAAGCAACGGCGACCTTTGCCGCTACCGACGTTGCGCGAAGCCACGTAGACGCGTTTTGCTGTCTTCCCGACCGGCCGTTCTTCCACAACTCCAACCCACTTGCCATTGAGTGCGATCGGGGGATGCACGGCAGCCTTTGGGCCGGCGCTGGCAACCGGTCCGATCGGCGTCGTCTTGCTTGATCCGCGAATGCACCCGAAGACGGTTGTGGCGGTTCCCTTGCTTGCCAGTCGGTAAATGCGCACCTGGGAGTTTCCCGCAAGCGTGGGCGCGTTTGCGGGGCCGCAGCCGTGAGGCGTTGCGGCCGTGGCGCCTGGCGCAGCGGCCAGCGCAAGCATGGCCGTCCCCGCCGCGAGCCCACCCGACCGCTTCCATTGAAGCTTGAGCATCCTGCCAGCTTAAAACCTGGTCCCGGACGCAGTTGCGCGACAATCGGCAGCGCTCCAGATCGGCCTAAACGAAAATCCTAGGGGCGAAAGAGCGCTTCCCCGGACATATCTCGGTGTTCGTGACGTTGTTCTATCGCCAATCGTTGGAACGCCCACCTTCAGCGGCAGCGTTTGCCTTTAGCGGCGCCCCCGGGGAAGGGAAGGAAGGACAAAGCGCCTCCCTGATGAGCCCGATCGGCAGAAAAGGAGGCTACGAAAATGTCCTTTCGGTCAAGGGAGCCCGCAACCAGAGCGGCAGTGGTCGTCTGGGTTGCCCTGCTGCTACTCGCCAGCATCGCCGTCCTGGCGGCAGCCCGTGCCCAAGGTGCACAGTTCAAGATGGTGGCCTGCGCGGTCAGCTCGGGCGCGCCTCCGTACCGCACCGAGACGAACACGGTCAATGCGCAGCATCCCAACGGCATCTTCGACTTTGGCAACAACTGTGGAGGGGCCGGAGGAGACCCGCCGGGCGATGCCGCCTACCTGCGCCTTTCCGAGCATGAAGCCTCCGGCAATGCCGGAGAGGGTTCCTACGGGGCGTTCATCTTCGAAACCCCGGCCTACGTTCACTTCAAGTCGGGCGGCGGCTACACCCGTGAGCCCAACGCCTTCAACGACGGCTGGCGCGCGATCTTCTGGGGCATTGACTTCAGCAACAACGGCCAGATGTTCCTCAACCAGGGATCGGGAGTGTCAGGGGCGGGCATCAATTCGCCAGCATCGGGCATCTTTGGCCCCCACCTGTGGCCCTTCGGCGGCTACATGGATTTCCATCACTTCTTTTTTGAATTGCGGTGCGTTCGCCCGGCTGGGTGCGACCGAACCAACTTCAATGCGGTCGACGCCAACGGGTTCGTCTTCATCCTCAACGACGACCAGGCGCCGAATCTCCTCGTCCTCGCCCAAGACTCCCCGGTGATGGAAGGCAAGTGGGTCAGCGGGTCGCAGTGGCTGCCCTGGTACGTCCAGGACAATGGCTCGGGCTTGCGAAACGAGCGCGTCTTGATCGACGGCCAGCAGCGCTACCTGATAGACCACCAGGCGCAGGCGGAATGCAATGCGACCAGCTCGCAGACCAATGGTGAGTTCTCGCGAAACTTCCAGCCTTGTCCTACCGGCCCCTTCTGGCACAGCTACTCGCCGGACACCGCGACCCTTTCAGACGGTGGGCACGAACTCTCGATTTGCGTTCAGGACTACGGCCAGTACCAAGGCTTGAACGGTACGGGCGGCTGGACTTGCGACAACCGCCCGATCCACGTTGATAACCACGCACCAGGCGCGCCCGCCGGCCTTCAGGTCGTCACGCCCAATCCGGCCCGCTACGAAAATCATTTCCGGGCGCAATTCTCCTTGCCCCCTGACCCCGGGTCCCCGATCGCGAAGGCCCATTACGACGTGATCGACGCGGCCGGCAAAGAGGTGGTACCGGAGAAAGTCGTCGCGGGGACCAACCCGACGCAGATCCCTGAAGTTGTCGGCCCCCCGCAAGCCGGTGACTATCGCTTGCGGGTTTGGCTTGAAGATTCAGTCGGTTTCGTCGGCCCGGCCGCAACGGTCGCTGTCCCCCGTGACACGACGCCGCCCGCTGCGCCGCAGGAAGTGTCAGTGGCTGCACCGACCACGACCCGCGCTGCGCAGGCCTTCGACGTGCGTTGGCGCGACATTCAAGACGCAGGCTCCCCAATCACGGCCGTGCACTACCAAGTGGTGCGCAATGGCGGTGGCATCGTCGTCCCGACGACGACCATCACCGGCGATACGCCGCAGTCAATCCAAAATCTCGATTCGCCCCCCGAGCGGGGCGATTACACGCTTAAGCTCTGGTTGTCCGACGCGGAGGGGAACGCGGGTGCGCCTGTAAGCGTGCCGCTTTCCTACAATTGCGGACGATCAGATGCCGGCGGCGGGGTCACGCTCACGACTGGCCTTGGCCGGAACGAGCGCGGAACCCAGACCGTGCGGGAGAAGGAAAGTGCAGTTCTCTCCGGCGCGCTTGATGGTGTCAGCGGACCGATCGCCAATGCGCCTCTTTGCATTTTCAGCCGCGTCGCGACTCACGAGGTTCGCCAGTTCCTCGGGGTGGCCCTCACGGGTCCAAATGGGCGCTACAAGTTCGCCATCGGCGCCGGCCCTTCCCGTCAACTGACAGTTGCCTACAGGCCGGATCAGCGCGAGATGACGGCGAGCGCCTCCATCAAGACCATCGTGCGGCCGAGTCTCCGGTTGCGCGGGAGGCTCGTCAAGAACGGAGATGTCGCCGTCTTTACGGGCTCGATTCCTGGCCCCGACAACGCGAACGTGGTCGTCGGCCTTGAAGCCAAGAGCGGGAAGGGCTGGCGCGTCTTCCGCCTTTACCGAACGCGGAAAGGCGGCCGCTTCATCATGCGCTATCGCTTCACGCAAACATTCACGCCGACCACCTACCTCGTCCATGCCAAGGTGCGACGCCAAAGCGGCTATTCATATGAGCAAGGGAGCTCGCGGACGATTCCAGTCCCCGTCGTACCTTGATCCGAACCCGCCCTCGGCCCCCACGAGGCCGAGGGCGGTCGTAGCCGCAATTGCCCACAAGAGTGCTAGCGCTAACATTCGCTCCAGCATGAAAGAACTCAACGGGAACGATGGACATCGTGACTGGAGAAACGTGCCGATAGCGCTTTGGGCGTATCTCTCGACTCTCATGCTCTCGATCGTGGCTGCCTCGTCTTCGACGCTTACCTTTCACTTGGAGCCGTTTTATGGCGTCTTCTACCTCGTCCTACTTGCCGGGCTTCTCAAGGGCTCTCGTGTCTGTCGCCTGCTTTTGACGCTCCTCACAGCGCTGTCGGCTTACGGCCTCTTTGTAATCCAGACCGGCGCATTTGATCTCGCCGGCCTCTTGCTTGTCGCGCTGTGCTTCGCGCAGGTGGCATTCCTTTGTGCGCCTCAAGCTCGCGCATTTGCTTCTCGTCACTAACTCATGCCGTGCAATCGCGGTAGTTCTTATCGACCGCGACCTCTCCGTCGGCTTCAGTGCCTAGGATTCTACGCAGGCAATGCGGCCCAGCAAGCGGAATCGTTGCAAAACGAAAACGCTCTAGGTCGAGCTTTTTCACTACCTTCATTGGCAACAGCTTCGGTCTTATTCGTCGCTTGCCTCGTGAGCCCAAATCCACGAGGATCCTTCGTACGTTGACCCCGAAGGCCATAGCGATAACCGTTCTTTCCTCCTCGCCGTCACCAATCGAGAAGTGAATTAGAGTTGGAACAGAAGTAACCGCGCCACACACTTCAAATGTCGAGCCTTCGTAGTTAACGACTATTGGTTGGGCGATCAGGACAGCGAGACATGGGCGATCCCTCGCTTCATGACCGCCCCGAAGACGACGAGCAGAGACCTGCCAAAGATCCGCTCCAAAAGCGCCATGCTCTAGCGTCGCTTCTTGGGTTGCGACCCCCGCGAGACCCTGCCCTGGGCCACACACAATGGAGCCCAGACACGCTGCCGCCAGAATCGCAACCCACTTGCTCATGCGAGTCATTTACAAGCCGAAAGCGGATTGCATATGTCGCTCGACTTCGTCGCAAGCACATTGCCACTACCGAACATTTGTACCGTGATGTAACGTGGTGCAGATTTCGCGGTGGGGGGAGTGGTCGTACTTAAGTACCACTGGGTCTGTGAAGTGATGTGATAAGCCGGCATCCCGGGGGCGCAGCACCCTTGCCAATTCGCTCCTACCCATTTGCAATAACCTTCTTCCACCCCTAGGCCCGGTTCCGCCCAGCCTTCACATTTCGGCGCACGGTTACTCTGATGGGCCAAGAATCCGGTGTAATAGTAGAAGCCTTTAATCTTCCATTCATAGACCGTGCAGTCATTTACGGGCCATCCAACGTAGATGCATTGCCTAAACGCATACTTCTTAAACGGTTCACCGCTCGACGCGCAAGCATCCCCTTCGGGGCAACCTACGAACTGTGGGCCGGAAACGGCCGCCACTAGCACATCTTCTAAGCCGTTTTCGGCCGGCGGTGGTGCTGGCTCCCAGATAATGGGCTGCGTGTAGCTTGACTGGAACGCAGGCCCACCGATAATGGGATAAACGAAACCTCCACCTTTATATTTCACGGTCAGGGTCAGCACGCTACCTTCACTCGCGCTCACGCTGGTCGGCACTGCTTTTCCGGTGGCGTCGTGTGCAGGTTGAGCCGTAATTGCCAGCGCCTGCGTTGCATCGGCATTAAAGATCGCCACGTGTTCTGCGTCGACTGCTTTCAGTGTCTGACCTTTGTTGAGTGAGACTTTCCACGAATAGGTTTCAGGTGCCGTTTCATCTCGAATTGCCTTGAACGTTTGGGCACCGTCGTAGATCGGCCTGGTCACGGTGTCTACGCCCGTTCCGCCTGAAACGGCAGCTACACCAGAAACGACTTCACTCGCGGTCGTTCCGGCGCCAGCAACAGGCGTGACGACGATATTGCCTTCCCCTCCTTCGATCGTAAGCGCTGCTTTTGGGTCAGTCGTCATGAGAGTTGTCGCACCCGTCCCCGTGCTCGTCAGTTCGCTCCCGCTGCTTTTCAGTGCCGGATTGATCCCTGCCGCTAGTTCTTCAGGGGGAATTATCTCGCTACTCGGCGCTACCGGACTTTCTTCAGTTGTTTCTTCCATCGCTTCCAATGTGTCGACCGCCTCACCGGCCGAGACAGATCCTTGAGGGTCGACGTTGACGGTCCAGGCCCGTTTTGTCACATTGCCGGCGCCGTCCCTCACGATAAGTTCAGCGGGGTGAGCGCCCCCATCGTAAACCGCCATATTCGGTTTAGCTTCAAAGAAGTATTGGCAATTTCCATCCAGGCAAGTACCTTTGGTTTCGTTGACGACTTTGCCGTCCATCGTGAAGGCGACCGAGGTTACTCCGTAACCGCCGTCACCTGCGAGCAATTTGATTTCGTAGGCTTTCTGTTCAATCCAGCCACTTGGGGCGTTTTCAAGCGAGCCCGACGTTTTCAGGATTTCGGGCGGTGTTTTGTCGCGTTCGATCGTGACGGTGAGCGATTTTTCCGTGGTGTTGCCAGCCCCATCCGTGGCTTTGACGACGACCGCGTGTTTTCCGACTGCATATTCATCAGATTTTAGAATCCATTCGCGTTTCAGCGAGCAGTTTTCAGTGGGACACCCCGCTGCGGTTGAATCCACTTTTTTGCCATCGACAGTGATTTCGGTACTGGCGATACCCGATTGCGGTTCTGCCGTCGTACCGTCGAAGTCGGTCGCGATGATCGCGTAGCGCGGCCGCTGGAACGACGTCTGGTTGGCTGCCGTTCCAGAGAGTTCGACTTTAGGAGCGGTGTGATCGATCTTGAGCGTGAATTTATATGGAGTGGACTGATTGCCAGTCGGATCAGTAGTTATCGCTTCCAGTTTGTGGATGCCATTTGACATCGTTTTAGGTTCGATAAAAAAGGATGCCGTAAGGTTACTGACAGTACGCGGGCAGGGATAAGAGACTGTTCCGATGCATCCGCCGAATAGCACCCATTTTTTACCTTCGCCGCCGACTTCGTTGACTTGGAACAGCTTTACGCCAAGTCCTTTGTCAGTTGTTTTGAATTGAGTGGAAGGATAACTGACGTTCAGCCATTTTTCCGGCGGGGCGAATGATCCGATACCCGGCGGTTCACTATCTGCCAATTCGACCGTGGTGTAGCCGACATAGCTCTCGCGATCGGAGGTCATCGTGTGGGCTGCGCCCACCCAGAACTCGTTGTCGATCGCCTGCTTGGCGTCTTGGCTCGCGGTCGAGAACGTGTAGGTGGTCGCCAGGTTTTCGAGATTGCCTTCGTTTCCGCCGTGGCCCCAGGCCGTGACCCAGTTGTTCACCGAGGGATTCCAGATGCCTGCTGCCATCATCGGGTAGCCCTCGTTGTCTTTGGTGATGAAGAAGAGGTGCGTCAGGAACATCGAGGAGATGTAGCTGGTCGGCGGGGCGCCAAATTCTTTCAGGTCTGAGTCGTAGCGCGGCACCGAGTACGCCCAGTGTGCCTTTGCGTTGTAGGGCAACGTGTAACCGTTGACCGCGCGCAGGTCGGTGCCTGGATAGCCGAGGGCGGACTGTTTGTTGGCGTCCAGCCCTGGAGCGTTAGAGGAACCCTGCCAAGCTGACAGGCCGTCGGGGTTCTGGTACCCGTACCAGTCGTGGCTCTCGATCACGGGGTCAACGAGGATCGGATACGCGGCTCCCTCATGGGGCTCTGCCTTAACCGTGAAGGAGTTGCCCGAAACCGCAAAGCTGACCGGAACGCTGTTGCCTTCCGCATCCATCGCCGCCGGGGGGAAGATTCGCAGCATGGGTTGCTGGCCTGCGGAGACTTCCGCCCCGCCGTCCTCAGTCGCGACGAGACTGGCGTTCTCCGGAAGTGAGAGTTGGTAGGTCGCCGAGCTGGGCGCGTCTGGCGACTGAAGAAGCGTGAAGGTCTCGACTCCGGTCGGGCTTGGCGCTACGGCAAGCGAGGTGTCTTCTGCAACTTCCGGATAGACGGCAACGGTCTGGTCGACGATTGACGGCGCTCGCTCCTCCGGTGCGCCCACGAGCCCTATTCCCACTTCGGATTCGGGAAGTTCGATGCCTTCGCCCAGTTCCGAGGGGATCCCCACTTCAACCAGCGGGTCAGCGGGCTGGATTTCGCCTTCTGCGTGTTCGAGGCCTAGGTCGACGGTGGCTTCTTCGCCCGACTGGTCTTGAGTGCGGAGCGGGACGGTAGATTCGAGCAGCGCGGGACCGTCGTAGTGGCCATCTCCAATCACAGCCCCCGATGCTTCGGGCTGGTCGCCGGCCTCGATGACCGCTGCGTTGTCGGAGAGGAAGTGATCCACGTCGAGGTCGTTGAAGATCCCCGCCACCCCTTCGACCTGATTACCGAAGACCGCCGAGAGGAGATGAAGGACCTGAGTCCTTTCAAGGTCTTTATGCGGAAGTTCTTCGGCGGCTTTCGAATCGGTGAGCTGCGATTCGACCCTTTTCCCTTCTTCAAGCGCTTCTTGGGCCGCTTCGGGAGTCATGGGGAATTCCTCTGCGGATGCCGTGGCTCCAAACACACACGTGAGCGCCAGTGCCAGCAGAAGTGCCAGCAACCAAACCGGCGCCGAGCGGGGCGTTTTTAAGTTCGTGGTGAAACTACGGCTAAGTGTCATGGGTCGTTCTCCCCCCTGCTCGATGGATTTGTCTCTGTCGAACCCTTAGGGCTCAGCGCGCTTGGGCTCCGTAAGCGCTAACGGCACCGCTCCCCTGCGGAGGTATTCGAAATAGATTTCAGGGCCGTACAGTGGCCTGATGAGCCTTACCGCCGCGAGGGTGGAAAGGTGGTACTCGATTGCCCCGAGCGGCAGAAGCTCCTCCAACTCCTCCTGTATCTCCGTTGAGGCCATGGGACAACCCGTCCTCTCCATCGCGCTGAGGATCGCGAGCTTGTTCACGAGGGGCCGGGCGCCTCCCAGTCGAGAGCGCCCGGCCCCATCGTCTAGCGCCTCACAGTCCCCAAGAGGGGAAGGGAGAGGGAGTGCAGGCATACGCCGCCGAGAATGAGAGAGGCAAGCGGCAGCGCGTCGCTGCTGGGCGGAAGTTTTGCTGTGGATGAACATGTGACTTGGTTTGTGCCCCGGACGACCGACCCGGATTCCTACGGGAGGGACGTGTCTGAGCCGCCCAGGGCGCTTCTCAAGAACAAACATCGGCAACTGACGGCAGTCGAATTGCCGCCTGCTCTTGAGTGGTAGAAGGTTTCAGACTAGTTCCGACTACGCAATCCTGAGTTTGCGTAACGTTCAGATTTTCCCGAAGGATTTCTTTTGTGACTCAGATCGCTCGACCCGCGTACGCTCGCGATCAAAGGCCAGCAGAGCTACCACAACTGTTGAACCCTTCTCTCCTGATAAGGCCATCCGATTAGCGGCCTTGGCAGCGATTTCCTCCACGGTGTCGGACACGTCATCCCAATCATCCGACTCAGCCCAAGTCGAGAGAAGTCGCTGTGAAAGCTCCTTTCGACCTTGCTCATCCAGATTCGGTTCATCTGACAGCAAGCAGAGATATTCATCTCTGCTCATTTTCCCGCTTCGGTGCGATGCGATGCACTCGCTGATAAACCACTGGAACCAAACACCATTGAGATCATCGCGTTCCTCGGGAGGCATCGCGCGATATTCCTCGTCGTTCACGTAGGGACGAGCTACAGCTCGGTAGACGGTTTTGGAGAAATTTCTTCTCCTAGGATCGCTCCGGCCAACGAATTCAATGCAGCCGGCGTCATAGAGCAGGCGCATCTGTTCGGTGACTCTTACCGGACTCAATCCAAGCTCGGAGGCAATTTCGTTAGGGCTTAATGCTCGCTCGTGAAGAAGTGTTAGAGCGGCCAGTCGAATCGGATTGGCGACTGCCCACGCTGGTGCGTCGCTAGCCCGTTTCGTCCGAGCCTTGCGTGGCTTTCGGCCTTTTTTAAGCGCCCCTGGCTTCAAGTTCGTCTCTCCCAGTCAGGTCCGTTGTGGTCACTCAGTTGTATCCGAGCATAGGCGTTTTGCCTAAACGGTGATTCGAAACGTTTCGGAAATTCGGAACGTTCCGAATCTTCCTACCCTCTCCTTTCCCGCCCCGGCACAGAGCCGGGCGCTGACGAGCGGGAGGGGGTGAGAAGCGATGACGGTCAAATCGTGCCCGCAGGTCTACCCGATGGTTCAGGTAGTCAAGTTGAAGTAGAGCGTGGACCTGGCCGGTCTTTGGTTGCTGTCCCAGGGCCAGAGACCGGCCGTTTGCAGCCCCGATCTACCCGCCAAACCAGCGCCGGGCGAGCGGCGGTCAAGGTCGCGAGCGACCTGCCCCCGCAGGGGGTTGACTAGCGCGAGCGCGGTGCTTCAATCGCGCGGGTCGGCCGACACGACTAGGCCCACAAAGAGCCGTCGTACCAGTCGGCGGGGGCTACGGGAAGGGCTGCCATCACGTCGGCCAGGAAGTCGTCCTCGGCCTCCGGCCGCTCCGTCGGCTCCTCGCCGTCGCCTCCCTTGCCCGGCCTCATCTCCAGGCTGTCGAAGTCAACGTCCAGCCGTTGCCTTCGATGGAGTTGGCCGACGACATCGCGGAGCGCGCATTGAGCCTCGTACCAGTACATGTTGTCGTGGACGTGGGCCAACACGTCGATCAGCTTCTTGATCTCGACTAAGGGCGTGTCCAGCAGCTCCTCCAAGACGCGCACCGCGATCCGGCGCGCGGCCGCTTCGTAGAGGGGGTGGCGCTGCTCGGCAAGCAGCGCTGTCAGCCGCATCGCGTAGCGCAGCGGCACGAATCGAAGGCGCCTTGCGACCGCCAAGGAGCGCTCCGCGTCCTTGGCCCTCAGCGCGTAATGCAGGGCTGAGAGAGACACGAACCCATGTTTGCGTAGGCGGGGTACCCGCGTCCAACCTGAACTAGCTCCGCTTACTGCCCTGTGCGCTTCATTTTTCCGCCGGCTCCTCCTTGCGCAAGGCTTCGCCTTCCCCTCGCTTCGCTCGGTGCGCCGTCGTCGGCCGGCGACCAATTGCGCTTACCAGGGCAGGTGGGCTGCCTGCCAGACAAGCGACAAACGGAGGTAGACGATGCAACTTGACCCCAAAGCGTGCCTAGGCTGCTTGCGGCGCGCCTGGCTACTCGGCCTCGCCGCCCCCTTCATCGAGGCGGCACTCGGGCGGGACGAGGAGCCGGACCCGATCCCGCTACTCCGGCTCAACACCGACGACCTCCTAGATGCGCTGGCCCAGAGCCCCGCGTCGCCCTTGCTCGCGATGGCCCGCCCGTTTAACGCTCTCGGGCGCGAGCACTTTGCCGAGGAACTGGATGCCGCTGGGTGCTGGGCGACCTGCCGTCACGATGATGCCTATCCCGAGCCGCTCAGAGACCTTGAGAATGCGCCTTGGGCGCTGCTCGGGCGTGGAGATCCAGCGCTGCTCACTACGATCGAGTGGAAGCAAAGCGTCGCGGTTGTCGGCGAGGGGGAAGCCAACGACTACGGCAAGGAAGTCGCCCGTACACTGGGGCACGACCTCGCAGAAGGCGTACCCGTCATCAGCGGCCTGGGTCTCGGCATCTCCTCCTGCGTCCACAGAGGCGCGCTCGAAACCGGCGTAGCGGTAGCCGTCCTGGACCGTGGACCGAACCTCGCCCCCCCCAATCGCCCAGCGTCCCCTTTGGGAACGGATTGCCAAATCGGGGCTATTGATCTCCGAGCTGCCACCAGGGACAGAAGGGTGCTCATGGACCCGTCGCGCGAGCAGCCGAATCATCGCGGGGATTTCGGGGTTTTCGGTGGTTGTGGAGGCGGGGAAAGCTTCCGACTCGCTGGTTACCGCGAACTTCGCAGCCGACCTGGGCAGAAAGATCGGCGCCGTTCCTGGACCCGTTACAGAGTGGAACTCCCTTGGAACCAACGACCTGATCGTCGGGGGCGCCCATCTGATTCGCCACGCTGGAGATATCGCCGAGGCGATGCACCGGACAGGGGCGGGAGCGCGACCGTGATCAAGACGACGCGATTGCGACGATTGCCAACGTTCTGCACTGCTCGAACGTGAAGAAGGCGACGCGGACGCCGAAAGCGCTCTAGACATGGCCTTGCATCACTTTGTGGTCGAGCGATCCTAGGGGAGCGGTGCAGAAAGCGACCGCCGGTTCACGTCGGCTGGATCTACACGCCTAAATGCAGCAGTCCGCGCATGCGGCGCGGGGGCATGGTCTTCGCCTCTGGCGACCCGGGCTACTACAGCGGTGCGCCCCGTGCCGGGCATCGAGCCGGGCGCGGGGCGAGGCGGCTGTCGGGGGTGGAAGTGTGACTTTGCTCGACCAGCTCGCAACTCGCCAGCAACCCCACGAGGTATTCGCCGGCACGACTCCATCCCTGAAGCTCAAATGCCAACGCATTCTTGAGCGAGCTTTTCCCGCTGAGAAATAGGGCGATAGCCCTAGTTCGAAGCGTCCGCAGACCCCCACCCCGACAGCCGACACATTATGAACCCGAACAGGGGTTCCCAAATTCACCGGGGCGCTGCCCCGGCTCGCCTGACGCCTCCCCCCACATGGTCGGCGTCACAAAGATCCAGCGCGGGAACGCTGGCTACTGGCTCGCCGCCGTCGCTGAAGGCGGCGAGGACTACTACAACCAGCCCGGCGAGGCGCCGGGCGAGTGGATCGGCGGACTGGCCGCCGAGCTGGGTCTGTCCGGCCAGGTCGACGCCGCCGGCTACAGCGCGATCCTTGAGGGCGCCGACCCGACCAGCGGCCGCCAGCTCCTCAAACGACCCGAGACCCACTACCGCCGCCGCTCCGACGGGACCGAAAAGCGCATCGAGCCCGTCCTTGGCTACGACGTTCGCTTTAGTTGTCCCAAGTCGGTGTCCATCGTCTACGCGCTCGGCGGCGAGGAGACCCGAGCCCGCGTGCTCGCGATCGTCAACGATGCCGTTCGCCAGGGCATCGCCCACCTTGAACGCGAGGCCTGCGTCGTCCAGCGCGAGAAAGGCGGGACACGGATCGAAGAGGGCCGAGGGTTCGTCGGCATGGCCTTCCGCCATCGCATGAGTCGGGCGGGTGATCCCGCCCTACATGTCCACGTCGTCCTCTCCAACCTGACCCGCGCTCTTGACGACGGCGAGTGGTTGAGCCTCGCCAGCCCCCAAGGTCGCAACCCCCTTTGGACGCACGGCAAGTCTGCCGGTGTCGTCTTTCAGGCCGCCGTGCGCGCTGGCTTCATCCGGGAGTTCGGCTGGGAGTTCGAGCCCGTCACCAACGGCTACGCCGACCTGAAGGGATTCGCCCGCGACGTGATCGACGCGCTCAGCACCCGATCCAAAGAGATCGCGGATTGGCTGAAGCAGCACGGCCTGGACAGCATCAAGGCCGCACAGGCCGCCGCCTACCGCACCCGTGCGAACAAGGATTACGGCGTGGACGAAGATGACCGGCGCGCCGAATGGATCGAGACCGCCGAGCCCTTCGACGTGACGCCGGAGAGCGTCGAGCAAATGGCCGCGAGCGGCGAAGCTCGCGAGCCTCGCGTCATCACCAACGACGACGTTGCCGCCGCCCTCTCCTCCCTGGAGGAGAAGTTCTCGCACTTCGACCGCCGCGCCTTGCTCTGGGCACTCTGCGACCAGCTCCCCGAAGGTGCTGACGGGGCGAGTCTTGATGCAGCCGTTGATCACGCCCTGCGTAGTGATCGCGTCGTCTGCGTCCACGAATCGGGCGGGCCGATGGGCTTGCCCCACTACACAACCCCGCGCCTCGCTTCCCTCGAGGAGAACTACCTCGTGGGCGCTCAGCGCGGGGTCGACGCTGGAACGGGGTTGGCCCGAACCGCCAATGTGGAAGCTGCGCTTGCCGCACGCTCTTGGCTTGGTGAGGACCAACGTGAGCTTGTCCTACGACTCACGACCGGCGGCGAGCAGGTCATCGCCGTTGCCGCCCGACCAGGCACTGGCAAGACAACGGCTCTTGAGGCTTGCAGGGAAGCATGGGAAGCGGCCGGTCTGGAGGTCCGCGGTTGCGCGACCGCCAAGACGGCCAGCGAGGAGCTGAAAGACGCCGGTATCGAGAACTCGACTTCGATCCGCCGACTCCTCAATGAGACCGAAGCCCTGCGCGCCCAAGGAATCATGCCTTTGGCGCGTGGAACCGTGATCGTCCTTGACGAGGCGAGCACGACTTCGACCCCCGACCTTGAGGAGTTGCGCCTGCTCGCTGTCGAGTGTGGCGGCAAGCTCGTCGTCATTGGCGATGACCGCCAAATCGGTGCCGTCGGTCCCGGTGGTCTCTTCGGCACCTTCATCCGGCTCATCGAGCCCGTCCGCCTGACCACGATTCGCCGCCAGAAGCGGCCGCAAGATCGGCGCCTCGTCACCCTCGTACACGAAGGGCGAGGCTCGGAGGCCCTTGACCTTCTGCGCAGCGAGGAGCGCCTGATCGTCGGGGACGACGTGCAGACGACGCTCAATGCCCTCCTCGCGGATTGGCACCGTGACTATGCGACCGGCGCCGATGCAGTGATGATCGCCCGACGCAATCGCGACGTTGACTATCTCAACGACCAGGCGCGCGAGCTGCGCCGCGAGGAAGGAGCGCTTGGCTCTGCCGAGGTCATGGTCGGAGAGCGCGCATTCGCCGCTGGCGACCGGGTGCAGACCCGCATCAACTTTGAAGGCGTCAGCAACCGCGAGCGCTGGGACGTTCTCGATGCCGACGCCGCAGCTCGCACCCTCACCCTGCAAAGGGTCGGCGGCGATGAGCGCATCGTCACGCTCGGTCCTCGCTATCTCGATCGAAGGCGGCTGGACAACGGACCGTCACTCGAATACGCCAACGCGCTGACGAAGTTCGGCGCCCAGGGCAAGACGTTCGACCGCGCCTATCCACTACTAGATGCCGAGTCGAGTCTTGAGCAGGAGCTTGTGGCCCTAAGTCGCGGGCGCGAGGTCGCAAACGTCTACGTCGTCGCGTCGTCCGAGCTTGTCGACCCTGATCTTGGCCCCGGTCGCCGCGAGCTGATTGACGCCCTACACGACATTCGCGCCGCGATTGCGCGGGAGGGAAACGACTACACCGCCTACGAGGTCTCCTTGCGCCGGACGCTTGAAGAGATGACACCGCGCCAGCTCGCTCATCGCCGCGCGCAGCTCGTGGCGCTTGGGCGAAAGGCCGACCCGATGCTTCGGCGCAGCGACCAGCTCGACCAACTGATTGAGTCCGGGCAAGATTGGGTCTCGCGCCTAAGCCAGGAGCGCCAGGAGATCGAAGCCCTGCCAGCCCCACCCGCCGAGACGCTTGAGCGCGTCAGCCAGCACGAGCAACGAGCCATTGCCGCCTTGACTCGGCACCGTGAAGAACGTGAGGCGATGCCCGCCGAGGCAACCGCTGCCGAGCCCAAGCCGACCAGCTCGGAGGCTCGCCTGGAGGCTGTTCTGATCGAGCGCCGGGTCGAGCAGCTTGCCAGCCGCGACGTGCGAGCTGCCCAGCTCGATCCGATCGACGCGATTTATGACGCGCTCGGTCCCTTTCCCCACGAGGACCCTGACGAAGCTCTCGCGTGGAGCGCCGCTGCTCACTCGATCGCGACGTACCGGCGGCGTTATGGGATCGACAACGACAAGAGCTTGCTTGGGCATGAGCCACGCGGCGCAGCCGCGCGAGCTGAGCGAGCCCGCGTAGTACAACAACTCCAAAACGCGCAGCGCCGCCTAGGACCTTCGGATCAAGCACTTGCAGAACCAAAAGCCGCCCGGCTCAGCATGGGTCGGTAAGAGCGCCGACTTCGCTCAGCTTTTCCATTGCATTTTTCAATACTCTGTGTCATTCTCGTCCTATGGCACCCCGAAGCAAGTGGCCAGCGCTCATTTCGGTTCTCATCACGGCGGCGTTGGTGCCGTCCGCATCTGCGACGACTGTCACATACACAAGCTCCTTCGGAACCGAAGGAGCCGGGAAAGGGCAGTTCAAACACCCCGCCGACGTCGACGTCGATTCCAAAGGCAACATTTGGGTTGTAGACAAAGGCAATAACCGACTTGAGAAGTTCAACAACAAAGGCGAATTCCTGCTCGAAGTCGGGACATCGGGATCAGGCGATGGCCAATTCAGTGGGCCATCCGCAATTGTTGTAGACAAATATGACGAGATCTATGTCGCAGACACCAATAACAACCGGATCGAGGCATTCAACGCCGAAGGCAAATATCTATTTAAAGCAGGTTCATTCGGAACCGGCAATCTACAATTCGATGGACCCGAAGGAATAGCTCTCGATCCTGAAGGAAACGTCTGGGTATCCGATACGTCGAACAGTCGACTGCAAGAGCTTACGCTCCTCTTGAAATTTATCCAGACCGTTGGCACGAAAGGCTCCGAATACGGCCAGCTAGGTGAACCAACTGCCATCGATATTGCCAAAGGTAAAAATCAAAGCGGCAATATCTACGTCACCGATTGGCAAAATAACAGAGTTGCGCGCTTTAACCTAAAAGGTGAACCAATTGGGAAATGGATTGGCACCGAAGGGAGCGGAGACGGTCAGTTCAAACATCCAGTAGCTCTCGACATAGATAGTAGCCTGCATATTTGGGTTGGCGATGAAAAAAACAATCGGGTGGAGCAGTTCGCCACGGCAAGCGGCGACGCCATGCTCTCGAAATTTGGTTCAGCCGGGAGCGGACCGGGGCAGTTTAATTTTGGATTCCCAGCGGGAATCGCCACCGATATCCAGGGCAACATGTGGATCGCCGACTCCAACAACAACCGAATTCAAAAGTGGAGTATTGAAAAATACGTACCCGAATATGTTGGTGCTTTCGGCTCTCCGGGAACCGGCAACGGTCAATTTAAAGACCCGTCAGATATTGCTACCGACTCTAAAGGCAACCTATGGATAACCGACACTGGCAACGATAGGGTGCAAAAGTTCAACGCTGCCGGAAGTTACCTGTCCCAATTCGGCACAGAAGGAGCCGGCAAAGGCCAATTTAATTCTCCGGCGTGGCTCGCGATAGATGGAAGCGATAACGTGTGGGTAGTCGATCAAGGCAATAACAGAGTTGAGGAGTTTAACTCCAGCGGTGAATATGTCACGAAATTTGGTAGCTTCGGCTCGGCGCCTGGCCAATTTAATCATCCCGAAGGTATTGCATTCGACAACAAATATGGTCACGTATGGGTAGTTGACTCGGGGAATAATAGGCTTCAGATCTTTTCTAAAACAGGAGAACTCCTCCAAGTCGTGGGGTCCAAAGGGACGGGGCCGGGTCAATTCCTTGCACCGGCTGGCATCGATTTCGAATTCGCGGGGGGCGATGCTGTTGTTGTCGATAGCTTGAATGGGCGCATAGAGAGATTCGACTTGAAAAGTGGCGAATTTGTTGAAGAATTCCGGGTGCCGGAAGCTTACGAAACTCGGGTGAGTATGGCCTCGGGAATTGCCGGATCGTTGTCTATTGGTGTTTTGGCCGCAAATTCGTTTTCCGGATTTTCCGACCCCATAGTGGGATTTAACCCTTCCCTGGAATTTATGACTATCTTTGGGGAAGGCGAGATTGGTAGTGCGGAAGGCATCGCTATTGCTTCACGCAGCATTTGGGTTACCGACACGACTAATTACCAAGTGGTGCACTGGACCTTTTAGGCACGAGGTGTCGGAGTATCGAAAGAGCACGGGCGGCCCTGAATGAGTCAGGCCCAATGCTGGGTCTCGCGCCTTGGCCGGGAGGCGACCAAAGCTTTTGAAAACTCCCCCTTCGAGAGCCGCAGCGCCATTACGCGCTTGGCCCTACCGCCCCACCTTGTGAGGCGCTGAAAGCCTCGCTTGAGCACCCAGCTCACTCGATTGCAAGGTACCGGCGACGGAAATGGACTTCACGACGCCAAGAGTGAGCCGAAAGAACCGCGCGAAGCGGCAAGTCAGGGATGCCCGACGGGACCTGCGCCGCGCTGATCGCCGGGCCAAGGGGAAGCCGTCTCGATCGCAAAATTGACCGGGGCGCTGGCTTGCCCGCCCGGACAAGTCCACCGTGAGCGCCCCGCCCTCAATTGAAGTCGAATCCTCTGGTTTCGGCTGCGGCGCAGCGCGGCGCGGACAAGGCCCCGGCCCCCGCGTTGACATGTCCGCCGTTGCGGGAGTCGAGCCCTCGCCCTAGTTGTCGTGCGTTGCCCTGCGCGCGGCCCAACGGGTTCCGGCTCCCGCAACCGGCGGGCGCCAGGCGCCGGCGGGTACCCGGCCCCTGTCGCCCTCCTCGTGAATCTCCGGCTAAAGCCCAAACTCGGCCGAGGGCGGCGTCGGTGCTGGCGGTGCTTCCGGGCTTCTAGGTGCGGGCGCTGGAGCTTCAGCCGGTGGAGCCGGTGGCGGAGAGGGTGAGGTCGGCGGTGCCTGCTCCACTCTTCGGGTCTTCTTCGGCCGGTGCAGGTGCCCGGCCAAGTTCCGCTTCGTCGTCCGGTGCTTCGCCCGCCTCTGCTCTCGTGGTTTCCGCAGACCCGAGCGCGCGGGTCGTTTCGCCTCTCGCGGCGCTGGATTGGCCGACTCTTGGATCGGTGTCGGCTCGGGCCCAGCTCCCCGATTGAGCACGGTGACGCCAGCCACGCCAACGGCGAGCGCCAAGGCGCTGACTAGGAGCACCCGGACTACGGGTGTTGTGCGTCTTGGCCGTGACACTCGCCGTTGGCGTGGCGCACGGTCGCTCTCCTCATCCTTGGATCGCTGACCCAGCGCGACGGTATCGGTGCCCCAGCGGTCCTCAGCGCTCATCTTCGGCGCCTTCTGCCAGCTTCACCAGGGAAGCGTCTTCGTACCAAGGGCGAAGCGAGACCCGCGCGGGTGGCAAGTGGCCATAGACGAGAAGGGCACTCCCCGGACGCGCGCCGCGAACAACGTTCGCGGGCGCAAGGTCCCGGTAGGTGCTGCCTTCCGTCGAGGAGCCCCGGCCCGTCTCACCCGCCGTCTCGCTTCGCTGCCGAAACTCGCCGTCCCCGACGATCTTGCTTATGTATGCGAGCGTGTCGGGATCGCTGATGCCGCTCCCGAAGACCTTGGCGCGGTGGTTGTTCACGATTGTCTGCGCCCGCTTGCCGTAGCGCGCTTCAACTTGGGCAAGGTCCTGAAAGACCGTCACCAGTCGAATCCCCTTGCCACCGCCGGTCGAGGCGAGCCCGTCGAGTTCTGGAATCGAGGCGACGTTTGCCGCCTCATCGAGCACGACCAGGAGCGACGGGTCGATCGGCTTCCCGGTCTGTACGGCGAAGTCCGAGACGACGGAGGCCAGCTCCGCGACCATCGCCGCGAACAGCGCCCGCAGCCGCTCTTGCTCGTGGTCGGGCGCGCAGAGGTAGAGGGTGTTCGCGCCGCCGTCGAGCAGCCGTGCCGGGGTGTACTCCGCCTGCGAGCTGGCGGCGAGGACGCGAGGGTCGGCGAACGCCGTCAGGATCGTCTCGGCCGTCGTGTAGATCGAGCTGCGCTGTCGCTCCTCACGGTTCCAGTTCGCATTCCACGCGCTGAGCGCGTCGGCGGATTCCGTTTCGCGCAGGCGCTTCGTCACGTCAGGCTCGGCGTCCGCGCCCTCATTCAGCCAGCGGATCACGTCGGTCATCGCGCCCCCGCTCGATGCCGCCGCAAAGAGCAGCGGCGAAAGCAGCTTCTCTGCCGCCGCGAACCAAAAGTCCGAGTCCTCCAGGCCGCTTGCCCCACCCGACCTTGCGGCGCCGGCGAGCCGGTGGGCGACGAGCATCGCCCCGTGCCAGCTACCGCAGGCCGAGAGCGGCGTCGCCTTTACCGACTCGATGCCCATCGTGGCGGTCGGGTCGAACACCATGACTTCACCGATCGAGCGGCGCCGCTCGATCGTCTCCAGCATCAGATCGCTCTTGACCGACGTTGCGACTACCGGCCCCCGCCACTCCAGCAGGGCGGGGATCGCGAAGCCGGAGGTCTTACGGCTGATCCGGCTAGGGCCGAAGACGATCACCGACGCTTCCTCCTCCGCCGCGAGCAGGTGCCGACCGTGGCGCCCGAGGGTCACTCGTCCCGGCCGCGGCCGGGGAACTCGCAGCTCGCGCAGGTCTCGCTTGCTCGCCCATCGTGCGCCCTGCACCTTGCGCTGGCGGCCTGTGCCGTCTCGAATCCGGCGGTCAAGCAGATGGATGACCAGGGCGATAACCCCCAGCGCCGCCGCAGCAGCGAGCGCGGCGGCGTTCATGCTGAAGCCCCGGCCAGCTCGCCGTGGCGAGCCATCCGGGCATCGGTGTTGACGATCGCCTGCTCGAACCCCGAGAGCCGGTGCTGCACCAGGAACGAGCGGCGGCCAACCTGCCAAAGCGCCTCCCCCCGCCGGAGGGTCGGCACAAGCTCCGCCTCCGTCGCGGTGAACCAGAGGAAATTCCGCAGCCCCTCAACCTGATCGGGCGGCTGGGCGAGGACGACCTTTGTGTCGGCGTCGGCAATCAGCCCCTCGGCAATCCGTGCCTCGCGCGATCCGGCTGCACCGGACGCGCCGAGATCCGAGAGCCGGTGCAGGGCGATGATGTTCTGCACGCCCCAGGCCCGGCTGAGCTTGAAAGAGGACTGAAGCCATTCGGCGACGCCGAGATCGGCGGTGATCCGCCACGCCTCATCGACGACGACGATCAGCTTCGCGCCGGCCTCGCCGCCTGCCTCGGCCAGGCGCTTTCGCTCCAGGACGACGCCCTGCAGCCAGGCCGCCGCACAGGTCATGAGGATGCCCAGGGCGGCGGAGTCCTGTACGGCGCTCAGGTCGAGAACGACGAGCGGCGCATCCAGGTCAAGGCCCGCACTGGTCGGCCCGTCGAACATGCCGCGCAGGTCGCCGTCGCAAAGACGCTGGAGCGCCAGCGCGAGCTGGCGCGTCGCGCGCGCGAACTCCGCCAGCTCCATGACCAGCACTGCCGTCATTGCCGCGCTCGGGTGCAGCAAAGCGTCCACAACCTGCGGCAGGGTCGGATGGTCGCTTGCCTCGCAAGCAACCCTTAGCGCGACCCGAAGGCCCGCGTCCTCCTCCGGCGCCAGCTTGCGGCCAAGAGCTGCCGCAGCGACCGAGCGCAAGAGGCTTAGCTGGGCCTCCCGGCCCATCCGCGAGTCGATCGGGTTTAGCCGAACCGAGCCGCCGGGAACCAGGCCAATGACGGTGCCGCCGAGCGCCTGCGACAGCGGCCCGTACTCGCCCTTGGGGTCGAGCACCCAAGCTTGCCGGCCGAAGACGTACTGACGGGCGATGTAGGTCTTGAGGAAGGCCGACTTGCCCTTGCCGAGCTGGCCGACGACCAGCATGTTCGGCCCGGAGAGGATGCCGGCCTCGTACGCCGCCCACGGGTCGAAGAGGAAGGCACCGCCGCAGGCGTCGCGGCCGATGTAGGCGCCGGGGACACCCAGGCCGCCCTCCGCCAGGAACGGGTAGGCCGATTGAAAGTGGGCAGTCGTGGCTGAGTGCCCTGGCCGCTCGGCTCGGAAGCCAGCACTGCGAAGCCGAATCACGCCAGCCCCCGGCCGAGCGGCAGCGTGAAGGTAAACCCCTCCTCCTGCTCGCCGTAAAGTCGTTGCAGCTCCAGGCGGCAGAGAGCCGCAGCGTGTTCGACCTCCGTGGCGGTTCGCTCCAACTCGGTGTCCGAGCGCGCCGAGACCGTGACGAACCCCGCGAAGCGCATCTCCGCGTGGCCGTCTGCCAGCTCCTCCTCTTTTCGCGCCGCCGCCTGCTGGCGGCGCCGGACGCGCGCAGTGGTCATGAAGCCCTGGCGCTCGCGCTGCAATTCGTCGGCAACCTCAGCGGTACGGGCCGCCTCCGCTTTTCGGATCGCGACCTGATGCGGAACCGGCTCGATGCAGACGGCGACGGTGCGCAGCGCCGTCGTCTGCATCAAGAGCGGCGTCAGGAAGGCCGGGCCAACGTCGTTGCGCGGCCAGCTCGCGATCCAAAAGGTTGCGTGGTGCGCCGAGTCGGTCCGGTAGCTGGCCCAGCTCGCCTCATCGGCGAGCGGACCCATCTGCTCGGGCTCGACGCCTTCGCGGCCGGGGTCGCCGAGCGCGGCCCGCGCCCGGCCCTGGCGCCCAAACGGGTCGAAGGCGTCGCGAATCGCCTCCGCGTAGCGGCGCGGGCGAAGCAGTCCAAAGACCGTCACCTCCGCGATCGAGAGCCGCTCGGCGAGGTTCTCCGCCTCACGAAGGACCAGCTTGCAGGCCGCTTTCGCGCCGCCGCCCATCCTGCGCAGCTCGCGGGCGCCCCGGCGCTCATCGATCTGGAGCGCGAGCAGGATCTCGTGCTCTTGCGTCGCCGGGGCCGCAGACTCGACCAGCTCGATATAGGAAGCGACCAGGCCCGACGCCAGCGACACGGCGCGGTCTCGCTCGGCTTGCAAGTACCCCGCCAGCTCATCGCCCTGAGCCGGCAAGGTCCGCTCGATCCATTGCAGGCGCCGGACTGGGCTCCCGTCTCTCGCGAGGCTCGCGAGGACCGAGCCCCATCCGTCCAGCTTGCGCTCCTGCTCAGCGCCATCGAGGAGGCCGAAAGCTCCGGCCCGGATCGCCAGCGCGGCCGCATAGGTGCCCGCCGCGCGGTCGTAGAGGACGCCGACGCAATCTGAGCCGTAGGGCACGTCAAGCATTCGCAGGCCCGCCAGCGCGGGCGGCAAGGAGCCCTCCCCGATCTGTGCGCCACCCGCCCCGAGCTGAAAGCCTGAGCCGGGAGCGCATGATCGGTAGCCACGCTTGCGCTCGGCCGGGCGGAGGAGCCAGCGCAATCCGATCGGCGCCCAGGCCTCCAGGGTCCGGCCCTCAAACGGCAGCAACACCGCTGCGGCCGCGCCGCCGACCAAGACCAGGGCGACGAGTAGCCCGATGATCGACTGCAGCGCGTAGAAGGCAAGGAGTCCGATCGCGGCGGCGCCCGCGAGAACTGCCACCTGGCCGAACCCGAAGGGGCCGACGATGCCCCGATCCTCCAGCGGGCCGAAGCGGTAGCGGCGCCCGCTCATGCCTTCGCCTCGCCGCCGGGCTTGCCCGTGGCGCTTCCGTCAGCCGGGGGGCGCGGCGGTTTCAATCCGCTGGCTGGGGCCTCGCCGCCCTTCGCTTCGCTCGGCTCCGGGGTTGAGCTCGCCGCCGCGGGAGAGGATCCCGGAGCTTTGGTTGCGGTGCCACCTTCGGCCGGTGGGCGTGGGCGAGCATTGCCGCGAGCGCCCGCCCCAGCCGGTGGTCTATCGGTCGCTTGAGCGCCCGCTCCGGTGGCACCCGCCGCCTGCGCGGTGCCCGATCCCTCAAGCTGCCCGCCGGCAGCACTGGCTGCCTTGGCGGCCGATGCGCCTGCGACAACCGGGAGCGCGGCGGCGCCTGCAGCGCCGCCGCTCGCCCCGGCTGCCTCTCCGGCGCCAGCGCCATCGCCGGAGCTGCCCGGCCTTTGCCCCGCGCTTGCACCTGAGCTTTTCTTGCCTCCGCTTGCGCCACTTGAGCCGCCGCCGTTGGCGGTACCGGCCCAATTGGCGAACGCGCTGCGGCGGAGCATCTGCGCCGAGGAACCGAGCTGCACCGAACGCCCGACGCCGGCGCCGGCGCCTTGCCGGCTGTAGGCAGAGCTGACGGCTCCCTCTGCGAACGGCAGCAGCTTGAAGAGAACGAGCGGCGAGAAGCAGGCGAGAAGCAGGAGCGCCCCGGCCGCCAAGACGTGCTCGACTTTGCCTCCGGTGTTCGCCAGCAGGCTCGCCGCCAGGGCGATGATCGCGACAATTACGAACTTGGAGGAGACGACGACCGTGACCAGCTCCGCTGTCCTGCGCAAGGCACCCATCCAGCGCGGCCAGATCGACGCCGCCAATGCCAGCGGCATGAACAACGCGACGACGTAGATCGCCGCGTCGCGCATAAGCAGCTCGATCCAGACCAGGAAGGCCGCGAACGCGGCCAGCATCGCGGCGATGAAACCGACGAAAAGCGGCACCTCAACGCCGCCGGCCGCCGCGCCGTTGGCCGTCCCGGTACCGGGACGGCTGCTGGCTGTACCGGCCACCGCCCCGGCACCCGCGCCCGCTTCGGCAAGGGCCGTGACAGCACCCTTGAAGAAGGCCCGCGTATCGGCCGCCGTGGAATGCGCGATGACTTCGCAGAAGCCATCGGTCGCCGCGACCATGAGCTGCACAACGACGTAGGCCGCACTGGTCGCCAGCGCGGTCACGGGCACGTTGACGAAAAAGACCCGCCAGAGCATCCCGCCATCGCCGCGCCCCAGCCCCTCCAGGCAGGCGAAGAGGAGCATCGCCAGCGCGAGCACGACAGCGATCCCCGCCATCTGCCGGTACTGCCGCAAGAACCCCTTGCCGCGAAGGTCCGGCGTCGTCGTCTTGTTCGTCAGCTCGACGACCTGGCCGAGCAGCCACACCGCGCCGTCCGTCGCCCACGTCGTGATCTGCTTGAAAACGCCCTTGCCCAGGGAGGCAGCGGCGTCTTTCAGTGGATCGAGAACATGCCCGGCGACGCCGAGTACCGGATCGGTGATCGCGTCACAAGCATCGCCAACCGGGTTGCCGATCCCGATCGCCCCCGCCACCGCCCCGGCCGGGGAGACGGCATCGCAGCCGATGTTGGCCTGGGCCTCCGGCGGCTCTGGGTTGCCGAGGGTCAGCGCCGTCGTCCCGACTGCGAGGACGGCGGCGAAGACGGCCGCCCTACGGAGCCACGCCATAGCGATGCAGCTCCCGTGTCAGCGCGACCAGGCTCAGCCCTTCGGCGGCAGGCGCCGAGCTGGCAAGTCGCGGGGTTGGCCCGAAGGAAGCGCGGGTGCCGGCGATCTTCCAATCGCCATCCATCCAGACCAAGACCGTCCGTGCGAGCCCGAAGAAGGCGATTGGTTCGACCGATGAGACGTTGCCCAGGAGGGTGAAGCCCCAGGTCCGAATGACCGCCCGATCGGCCGTGAAGGAGATCAGGCGATAGGAGACCGGCACGCCGAAGAAGGCGCTTTTCACACCTGCCCGCAGCTCTGCCCCAAAGCTGCTTGAGGCGAGCCGGGAGGTACCCGGCTCGTTCGCCTTGAGCATCGTCGGGGCGAAGGCCGGAGTCGCCACCGCTTCGACCCGCCGCCGCAGCTCGCCAGGGCGCAGGACCGCCGTATCGGCGAATGCTTGCTGGTAGGTACCGGCAGCGAGAACCGCACCCTGCCGGGTGCGGGCAAAGCCAACCCCCACACCGACCGATTCGCGGGCGGGGCCGGGTGTGGAGGAAACGGCTTTGGGACAAGCGGGCGAAGACGTGCTCACACGCCCCGCCACGAACGAAAGGACAAAGGCAGCGAGAACCGCGACGGCGATCTTCATCCCTACGGGTGGACGGTCGAACCGGCGTTAAAGAAGAAGTTGATTACGGCCGCCGCAGCGCCGATGCCGAACGCACCGCCGACGCCCTTCAGCATCCGTGCCTTCCCGTCGTCGGCCTGGCTGTAGTTGTTCGAACGGCTGCCAAGCCCCCATTGGGCGGCGCCCAAGAGCACCGCGCCCACGCACGCCATCAGTCCGAAGGCGGCGAGGCCGTTGAGCAGTCTTTGACCAGCGTCGCCCCCCGGCAGCCCGCCAGGGTTGGGATTGACGCTTACGGCCGCCGCGTAGCGCAGCAGCCCCAGCCGGTTTCCGAGCCCCAGCAATGTCATCTGTCCTCCTTGTGGCCTTGGCATGTGCAGGCCGGAGGCGTCTGGGAACAGGGGCACGTGCCCCGCTGGCTTTTCAGTGACGCGCTAGCGCGTGCTTAGAGGCCGAACTCGGAGGTAGATCGCGAGCCCGAGCCCGAGCCCCCGGAAGGGGCCGGAGCGGGTGCGGATTCGACGGGGGCTTCGGGCGCCGCTTCGGATGACGCCGAGCTTGCGCCGGGGGAGCCCGACCCAAAATTGCTATTGCCAAGCTCACTCGTGCTCTGCTTGGTGGTTGCCGTGGGATAGCGGTAGCGCGACGGCAACTTTCGGTGTTGTGGTGAGGACGCTTCCGAGCTGTCGGCGGCCTTGGGCTTTTCCCGTTCGGCGGTGTGGGTCGGGAAGCGCAATGGCGGAGGGCTTACGGTTGGAGCTTCAGCCCTCTGGCTCGAAACTGTCTTTGTCTTGGCTGGCGCTTCGTGCCTCGTCGCGGAGTGGCTGGTCAAGCCGCCCACGCCGGGGCCGACGACACCGGAGCCGAGAAGGCCGCAGGCAACGGCGCCAGCAGCGGCACCGCAGTAACCCAGGACGCGCCCGCCACCTCCGGCCGCCGCCGCATTGCCCGCGTCAGCAAACGGCCAAAGTCGGCGGCCTAGCTCGCCGAGCCGATGCGCCCCGCTCTCGACGGCGTCGCTTCCAAAGGCCGCAGCATTGTGGACGGGCGCCAGAGCTGCATCGGTGAGCCGTGCGAAGGCGGAGCGCGCTGGAGCATTGACGACGATCCATACGGCCGGCCCCAGGGTTGCCGGACTGAGGAGGGAACGCTCCCCGACGAGTGCTCGCATCTTGTCCATCGCGGTCTTGTGGTGCCGGTCTACCGACGACTTTCCCCAGCCAAGTTTTCGTCCCGCCTCCCTGATCGAGTAGTCCTCGAAATAGACAAGCGCGAGCAATCGCTGCTCTTTCTCGTCCAGGTGGCTGATCGCCTTACGCAGCCGCTCCTGGCGCTCGTGATCGAGCAGTTCCCTTTCCGGGTTGGGGGCCGCTTTGTCTTGAAGCTGCACCACCGCATCGAGCGAAGCGGTCGGCGGTTTTCGGCTCTCACTTTCGTATCGGTTGAGGGCACGCCACCAGACGCAATTGATGAGCCAGCCGATCGGATTGTCAGCGGGTTCGTTGTCCTCCAGCCACTCGGCGTACTCCAGGTTCGCCTGTCCCACCAAGTCATGAACGTGAGCTGCGATCCAGCGATGCGAAAACTTCCTGGCGAGTATCTGCCGCGCACCGCGTTCTGCCTCGGCGAGCTGGTCAGGCGTGACGCCCTTCGGCGTCGTTCTCTGAGGGGCTTTCGCCTCCACGAATAACCAACGCCCGGCGAGCCCCAAGGGTGCCCCGCCGACTTCTTCGGGCGCCTCGTACATTCGTCTGGGCATGGCGCCTACAGGACCGGACCCTTGGCAGCAGTGACGGCCACCGCTCTCCGGTCGATGTGGGGCGCTTTGACCTCGGGACGGACGACCGCTCCCCTTGAGCCGCCGCGCCGATCAATCGCCCTTTCCCACCGCGTTGCTTCTGGCTCCCGTCGCGGCTCTCGCTGTTCTAATCATCGGAACCGCCTGTCTCGCGCTCGCCTTCGACGGCCCTGCCGAGTGTGGCGCTGGCGCTGCCTCAACCCCGGCTGTCAAGAGCGTCCCGCCGAAGCTCATCCCGATCTACCAGCAGGCCGCAGCGAAGTTCCGGCTCGGCCCGAAAGGCCCGGCGATTCTTGCCGGCATCAATTGGGAGGAGACGGGGTTCGGGTCCAATCTCGGCGTCTCCTCGGCCGAAGCCGAAGGGTGGATGCAATTCCTGCCGTCGAGCTGGGAAGCCTTCGGCGTTGACGGAAACGGCGATGGGGTTAAAGACCCTTACAGCCCTTGGGATGCGATCTTTGCCGCCGCGCGCTTGCTTCGTTACTCCGGCGCCCCGGCCGACTGGCACGGAGCGATCTTCGCCTACAACCATGCGGATTGGTACGTCGAAGACGTTCTAGCTGATGCCGCCAAATGGGCGGCCATCGGCTCAGCCGAAACCGCCGTGAGCTGCGGTGTCGTTACACCCAACAAACGAGTTGCCCGAATGATCGCGGAGGCCGATCGTCTGAGTGCGATCCGCCCCGAAACGCAGTACGTCTCGGGAGGCTCGCACGGGCTCACGCCGACGCCGCGAAATGGCCCTTTCGATTGCAGCAGCGCGGTCAGTCACCTGCTCCAAGTCGGAGGCTTCGGCAACGAAACGATGACGACCGTTGGCTTCGCGTCGTGGGGCCGACCCGGTCATGGCCGGTGGGTCTCGATTCTCAACAAGCCATTTGAACCCGAAGCCCACGTGGTCCTGCGATTCGAGCGCGGCGTTACGCCGCCAGCCAAACGCTACTGGGGAACGTCCGGCTTTGTTGAACCCGGACACGGCCCGGGCTGGATTCCCGAATCGACCTTCGACGCTGGCTACCTCGCCCGGTTTGAAGTGAGGCACCCGCCGGGGCTCTAATGCAACGTACTCGCCTGACGCCTTCACGCCACGCGCATGGACAGCAGTGCATTACGCGCGCGCTCCGGCTTGGTTGGCGCGTAGTGGCGCCGGGTCGTCGCGGTACTGCTGTGCTTCAAGACCTCGGCGACCACATCGAGCGGCTGTTCTTCGTCGTTCAACGCGATCGTTGCCCATGCCCGTCGATATGCGTGCGGCGAAACCCGCGAAGTCATGCCGTCAATCGAGTCCGAGCCCGACGTTGCCTTTCGAAGGCCCACCCCAGCCCGAATACCGTGCAGGGTGACGATCTTCGTCACGGTCTGGGGACATGTCCGTTTGCCGTTCTTGGTCAGCAGGACGTAAGCGGTTTCAGGGTCGCTGAGCGCATCCCGAACCGCCGAGTTGCGCTCAGCCTCTGAGAGCTGCCAACGCTGGTAGAGACGGAACTGACGCAGGAGCGGCGGCGCCAGATCGAAGACGTCAACCTTGCCGCCCTTCCCGACGACTTCCCAGGTTCCCTGGTCCAGGTCGATATCGGGCCAACGAGCATCGGAGAAGGTCTTGCGCCGCGAAGGCGCGTAGAACATCCAGTAGGCAAGCAGCCGCGCTCGCGGCGTGCCGGGTGCCTCAAGCAACCGCTTCACATCGTCACGCGAGGGCGTGTAGCCCCGCTTGTGGACGAGCTTCGGGGATACCTCAAGCGCCGCCGGATTGCGGTCGGGCAAGTCGTCTTCTGCCTGGAAGTGCAGGTAGGCGAACTTGATTGCCGACAGATGGCTCTTGCGATAGGACGCGGACCACCCTTCTCCCCCGCGCCCGTCCGGATATCCCCGCGCCTTGCACCACTCACACCGCAGCCTTGCCTCATGGGGCTTTGCTCCGCCGCCCTTCTCCAAGTGCTTCATGAAAAGTCGGACGTGCTTCGGCTTTGCGGTGTAGAAGTCCTTGCCGTGAACGCTTGCCAGGTACTGCGAGAAGTGAACGAGATGCCCTCGGTATCGCTCTAGCGTGGACTGCTCCCCAATAGCTCCATGATTGACTTCGATTGCCTCATGGATTAGCTGCTCGCTGGACAGATTCATTCGTAGCTCCTCGATCTGGTCGAGGAACCGGGCGGGGGCCGCGTCGAGCTGCGAGGCGCCGTCCTTCCGAGCTGTAGTCATGGCCGAATCGTCCGGCGATGGGGCTCAAGCGCCCCCGCCTATTTCGGACCCGGCCCGCAGCTCGCGAGGTTGGCGCTCTGAGTTGGTGTTGCAGCGTCGAAAACAACCGATGCCTGTTCCTCGGAATTTCGAGTCGCTACGCGTCCTTCGGTTCGAGCTGAGCGCTAGAACGCTGGTTCGAACCCAGCCGCGCCCATCGCTAAACCGGCTTGATAGCTGCGATTGCGTTTCAACGCCGCCTTCCGACTCAACAGACGGAAGGCGATCAACACGGTCCCGGGGTCAATGCAGCAAGCTCTCGGCCTTCAGCGTAGGGCTAGCGTCCGAAGGTCGCCGGCGACGGCACCAGGATCGAGCCGATCACCGTAGTCGGCTTCCACTCGCCTCGTTCGCGGGCCATCCCCATCTGGTAGAGCTTGGCGCCGGGGGCGCGGTAGATCACGAAGGCATCGTTCCCCTCAACCCTGACCTTGATGATGTGTGCACGGGCCTGTTGCCCCGCGAAGTCGGGGGCGCTCGGAGAGAGGAGCTCCGGCAGCGCCGCCTCGCAAGGACCAGGTCCTTTCGCTGGACTCAATCTGCGCAGGGATGCCTCGACGCTCGCCGATAGGTGAGCGCAGACAGAAGCGTAGTCCTGACCGGCCAGCGCCCCCATAAAGGAGCGATAGGAAGCGACGAGAGCCGCGCGCTCGAGTCCCTTCGCTTCTTCGCCGAACCCTTCGATGCTCTCTTCTCCCCGCTGGGGTCCTGCCCGGCCTGTTGTGTTCTCGCCCGCGTCGCCCCCCGAAGAGCCACCGCAACCTACGAGGAGAGACATGGTGAGGAGAAGCGCGACGAACGCCCGCACTGCTCGGGCCGTGCGGCTGCCCTTGGTCATCCGTCCGGGCTGCAGGTGCGGTTCAGGGTGCTGGTCAGCTCGAGGCCACCGGCAAAACCGAAGCTCATTCGCATCAGCGGGAAGGGAACGGTGCCGAATCCTTTCGGAGCTGGGCAGGCCGCGCGCAGGAAGCCGGGTCGATCGAGGGAAATCGAGATGCCGGTGACGAAACCCCAGTCCCCGGTCACCTTGGGGAGCGAGGCTTCCAGGGTGGTGCCAAAGGTGCCAGCACCACGCTTGACGCGGAAGGGAAGGACATAGGAGGTGGGAACGGGCTTTGTGCCGTAGATGTGGGCGAAGATCGCGTGGCGTCCCGAGATCTTGCCGTTGAACGCGAGCACCTTCCCCTCCGAAGGGAAGGGCGACTGCTCCGGCAGCTTGACGTCGGCGCTGAAGCGGCCTTCACCGAGCAGAGAGGAGCGGCAAGCCGAGAGCGCTTCGCGGGTGGTCGAGGGATCGATCTTGCCAAGGCGGCAGACGGGGATGCCGCCGTAGGAGAGCCTGCCGTGGCGGTTGATCGCGATGGAAAGTCTTTCCAACTGGGGCGAGGATACGGAGCCAGTCGAGCCGATCTTGCCCGCGACGCTGACCGTGACAGGGGCGGCTCCCGTGCGGGGCAATCGCTTCGGCGAGATCGAGCCAGTGACCTTGACCCGCACGCCCCGCTTCTGGGAGACCTCTGCACCCGTGGAAGGAGCGAGCACGGCAAGAGCCAGAAGCGCGACGAGAGGCGGCGCTGCCTTCGTTTTCCATTTGACTCCCATGCCTAGCGATAGAAGGCAATGTAGAAGGGCTCCTTGACGCGGACACCAGAGCTGAATGTCTGTACCTCCACCTGAGGAGAAGGGCAGGAGGCGCTCCCGCCAATCGTGGTGAAGGCATCGACGCCTCCCGCGCCGTTGTAGCGAGGGGTGACCTGGGCCCCGCGCGGGGCGAAGCCTGGCACCGAGAAGCAGTAGATGCCCGCTTCCGCTCCCTGTTTGACATTGGCCGAGGAGATGCCCTTCGAGAGCGAGGGATCGACATCGCCTTCCTGGCTGACTGCGGCAAACGCCTCGGGATTGGCCGAGTCCGCGAAGTCGGCCGAGCTTGCTCTCGCGGCGCTCGGCACCTGGGAGAGCGACGCCTCATCGACCTTGAGGCCCGTGACGGCCCCATCCGCGATCGCCTGGGTCTGCACCGCGCTGCTTGCGAGCTTTTCGGCACCAACCGATCCCTGGGCGAGCTTTGCGGCGGTGATCGCGCCGGAGGCCACCTTCCCCTCCTTCACCGCCAGGGACTCGATCTTTGGCGCGGTGACGGCGTTCTTGCGGATCTTCTGGGCCGTCACCGCGCCGGGCCGAAGCTGGGGCTCCCCCACCGAGCGCGGAGCGAGCGTGCCCGCCGCCCAAGCGCCGCCGGTGCCGAGGGCCGCGGCGAGCGCGAGGGTGGAGGCGATGTTGGCGTAGCTGAGCCGGCTCCTCATCTACGGTGCTTGGGCTTGCGCGTCTTGCCGCACGCGTTCTTCATCTTCGGGCGCAGGGTGATCGCCTTGCCGTTTTGGCCGGTGAACTTGGCTGTCGCCCGGTTGGCAGAGGCGCAGAGATTGGTCGAGTTGACTAGCAATCCCTTCTTTCCGCCCTGCATGGTCAGCGTGAATTCGGTGACCGGGGCATCGGGGACGACGTCGAAGGTATTCCTGATTCCTCCGTTCACCGAGTCGATTCGCCCGTCGAGGTCGACCTCCACCGGCTGGGACGCCGGCCCCCGGAGGGCGGCGACCAGGTCGGGGAGCTTGTGCGAGGAAGACCTCAGGTAGACCGGGCCCTGCAGGGGCTGGTCGAAGAGCGGGCTCCTTGCGACCGCGTAGCCGTAGACCGACGCCGCCGGGCATGCGCTCGAGGCGAACTGCACCCTGGTGCAGACGGTGCCGATGTGGCCCTGGTCGAGGAACTCCGAATGGGGCAACGCCACCGAGGCGCCGGCGATGTTGGCGTCGCCTGGCCTCGCTTTGAGGACCGCCCTCAGCTTCGGGTGAGCGCCCCTGCGGGTGCCGCCGAAGAGACGGAAGGAAAGCGTCGGCTTGAAGCCCAAAGAGCCGCAGTCCGCTGCCTGGAAGCGCTCGGCGAGCTCAGCCGCCGTGTCGTCGGCTGTGGAGGACAGGTCGCCCCCAGTTCCCGTGACGTGGGCATCGATCTGCTTCTCCGAGCAGGAGGTCGGGTTGAGGGTGAAGTTCTGCCGATCGAGCTTGAGGCGGATGTCCCTGATCCGCACCGGAATCCCCTGGAAGATCTGGGGGAAGGGATCGGAGACGGCCCTCGCCTGCGCCGTCTCGGGATCGACGTGGATCGCGGTGCGGACGGTGATCACACCGAGGTCATAGGGGCCAACCACGGCCGGGCTGATCACGACCATCGACATCGGCGCGCCCTCGTAGGGCCCGGCGAGGTAGACCTTGCCGGGAACGTAGGTGAGCGGCACGCCCACCCCCGCTCCCACATCCGTGGTGCCGATCTGGCTCGACGCCGGGCAGGACGGGTCCGATTGCTCCAGGGCACCGTCGCCGGCGATCGTTTCGCGCGAGAGCGCCTTGGCGATCGACGCGTCCGAGCAGATGCCCACCCCGGCGAACTTGGCGGCCAAGCCGCGAGGCAGAGTCGCCGCGATCTGGGAGAACTCCTGATCGTCGTCGGTGCGGGTGAGGCGAAAGGCGAAGGGCGAGTAGGTGCCGCCGATCGGGTTGACCGTGCCGGCTTCCATTCTCGGCTTGAACTGTCGCTCTGCGAGGTTGTTGACGCAGGGCGAGCCGTCGGGCCTTTCGGTGACGTCGTAGCTGCTGTTGACCACGTGCGGGGCCTGGGGGTCGGACCAGGAGAAGAATTCGGCCCTGATCGTCTTCGTGCCGCAGGTCGAGGGCTCGACCAGGCCGGCCCGCGCCCCTCCCTTGAAGGTCATCTGCATGTCGGAAACCGGGAGCTGGGGCAGGTCGTCGAAAGTAGTTTTGATCTGCCCGGTTTTCGGGTCGAGGTCGATCCTCCCCGGCAACTTGACCAGGATGCCCCTTTCGGGTTCCTGAATCACCAGGTAGATCGAGAGGAAGTTGTGGAAGGGGTTGTCGTTCTGCTTGGCGATATAGATGAAGCCTTCCGGCTGTGAGGTGGCCGGCAGGATCGGGGTGTGCAGGATCAGCTTGCCGTACTGGCTGCTATCGGGACACGTGACCGGCTGGTTGGTGCCAAGGCCGATCTGGGCAGCCGTACAGCTGCCAAGGCCCTGCGCCGCGGAGGGCGACAGCGTCATCCCCTCTGGGAGGGTGACAACCGCTCGCTTCAGCGGCGGGGTGGAGATGCCATTGACGAAACCGTTGTCGGCGTATAGCTCTTTGGCCTCGGCGGCTTCGTCGTTTCGCTGCGGAACTTTTAGGTGCACGTCGAGGCCAGTGGGCGCTCCGGCGTGGGCGTCGGTGGGCTGCAGAGCGATATCCGGCTCGAAGCGAATCCGCGGGTCATCGCAGCCTGTGACGTTTAGTGGGTCTTCCCATTCTTCAATCGGGGTGAATTCCCCGGGGTGGGGATAGGAGTCGGAGCGGATGCGGGCGCCGCCGTTGTCAAAGCCGCAGTCCATCGGGTCGGTCAAGAGCGGGCGGATCGGCGCCGAGCCCCAGGGAGCTCCGAAGACGATCGAGAACTCCGTAGGAGGGTTGGTGCCTTGGCTAATTATGCCACTCGGCTCGAACTTGCCGAATGCACGGAACTTTTGGTGGGCGGGGTCACCTGGAACACCCCAGAAGGTCACTTCCGCGCCGTTGATGCCTTCGAGCGCCGAGATGTTCGGGGTGACCGTCTTGATCGCGTAGTTCTGCGCCGGGTCGAGTTCAGGATAAATGTGGGCCTGGACCAAAAACGTGTTGAAAGCGAAATCCGCCGCGACACCTTTGGGTGGCACCAGGTTGTAGATCGGCACGCGCGAGAGAAGCCCCGTGCCAACGAAATTGGCACTGTCGCCGATGGGAATATTGATGTAGCCGACTTGGGTATTGGGCGGGCAGGCGGTCTCGTTGCTCACCGCCCCCGCTTGCGCGAAGACTTGGGGGGGGCACTTCGGCGTCGCCTCCGGGTTGCCGACCATTCCCCGCGGCAACGTCACCTCGACCGTCTTGATCGGCCCATAGGAGACGATCCTGCGCTGTCCAAAGAAGGTCGTACGCAGGCGGCTCGTCACGTCGAAATTGACGCGCTGCTCGAAAGGGTGGTCTCCCGCCGTACGACTCGGCGAGCCGAACGGTGAGGCACGGTCGAAGACATCGGCTTCGAAGCTCCCCGCGACGAGTCCAAAGCCGGCAGGGGTCGCGTCGAACGGGACCTGATCGGAGTCCTCGACGCTCGGCGCGCTGCCGCCCGAGACCGTGGTCACGTTCGTGCCCTGGCCGCTTGCGGAGGGTGAGACAGAAACGTCGATGACGATCCGGCCTGCGTACCCAGTCGGCCGACCCGTAAACCCGGTTGCGACGCCGGATGGTTCGTCAGCAATTGCACCGGGCGCCGGCAGGACTTTTGCCAGTTCGCCGGGGGAAAGAACACAGGTAACGGTTCCCGTGCCGACGCCCCCACAGTTCGTCGGGCCGAGGTCTCCTTCGCCGTAGAGCTGCAGCCACTGAACGCCGGTCGCGGTAACCCCCGGGGGCAATTCGTCGACGATCACAAGTTCTTCGCTGCCCACCGCGTCACCGACGTTCTTGACCTGGACCGAGAACGTCCCCGTGCCACCGGGCGGCAGGTTCGTGTCGGCCCAGATCGTGTGGACGTCATAGAGCGGGCCCGTAGCCGCCTGGGCGGCCGCGCCGGAGAACGCGGCGACCAGCGCGCCTGCGAGAAAGATCGCGCCCAAGGCTCGCCTCAGTCTCGGCTTCATCGGTTCTCTCCCTGCCTTCCCTGACCAACTCACGCGTTGCCCCCCTTGTCTGCCTTGACGCTGTTTGTATTGCGGGCACTGTGATGGTGATGCCTTCGCGGGCATCCGCGTCTGGACTTTGCCTTCGTCCCCCGCTTCCCACAGCGAGACCGCTTGCCCGACCGTTTCTTATTGCCCGCCTGGTCTCCGGCGCCGGAGATTTCCTTGCTGGCGGGGCTCTGCAGAGGAGGGGCTCCCTGAAGCGGACCCTGGCAGGATTCTTCAGAGCAATGCGCCGAAGGCGCCGGCGGCATGAAGCCCCCGTCGATTCGTGCGTCATAGAGATTTGCGAGACCGTCTGACTCAAAACCGGTCCGACCGGGATCGGTGACCTTGTAGAAGATGTCCCGGCCGTCGGCGCTGACGCCGCGCACCGCCATCGCGCCGCTGAACGATTCGGCGAATTCGGTTAGGCCATCGGTGACCAAGTGGACGACGCCGTTCCGCCACTCATACACGTCCTGACCGCCGTTCACGTCCCGGGGCAGGAGCTTCGAGTTCGTCAGGAAGGCGAGCGTGCTGCCGTCGGCCGAGAGATCGAAGGCCGGGTGAGGTTCTGTCGATCCCGTCTCGACGGCGCCCTTCGTCGGCGCTCCCCGCAGGCACGACACACACTCGACGCTCCGGTCGCGATCGTCGTAGCGATACAGTTGAGCGCAATCGATCCTGGCTTGGACACCACGGCATTCCGCTGAGATCGCGTCGCTCGTCAAACCGGCGAAGGGAGGCGCGGTGAAGGAGAGCACGTTGCCATCGGCTGAGAGCTCCGTCGCCGAGCGAATCGCGGTGAAGGGATCTGCTTGCCCGGTGGGCGCGCCAAGATCCGCAACGAAGTTGACTTCACCCCCATCGAGGACGTAGATGTTTTCGTCGCCGGTATGGCCTTCCCCTGGAATCAGCGGTTGTAGCGACTTGAAATAAATGTGCGAAGAATCATCCGACACCAGCACCGGGCCCAAAACCTCCGCGTCGGAGACCACACATGTGAGGCACGACGCTTCTTCCGTTTCGGCGTCCCAGCGATAGACATCGCGACCGGAGTTGACATCGACCGGATCGAGTTGCGTTCCCGTCGTGAAGTAGACCTGCCCGCCGTCGGCCGTCGCCCGAATCACCTCCGGCATCGAACTGGAAGTTCCCGCGTCCACCACCGTGGTCGTACCTGTTTCCAGGTTTCGCTCGAGCAACGCGCCTTGTTCCTGGCACCCCCCGTCCAGCGGAGCTTGAAAGTAGATCGGCGACCCGCTGGTGAGGGCGAAGCGATGATAGCCTGACTGCCAATTCACCCCCGCCGTGCCGGGGTTGTTTGTAATGCCGGCGAATGAGGTTGCCAAGTCGAATCCCACCCCGCACGCCGTCGGGGATCCGTCCGGCAGAATGCTGAAAGCTTCCGGGGTTCCCGCTCCAATATCTTCCAATTGGAGGGTTTCCCGATTGAGAAAAAAGACGTGGGACCCGTCCTCCGTGACCTCAACGAGACCCGTGCTGCCCACCCCGAGATAACGGTTTGGGAGTGTGGCGAGGACGTCCTGGCTTCCGTCACTATTGATTCGAACGAACCGTCCGCCAAATGGGACATTGAGCAAACCCACGTCTTGCGCTGTGAAGACAAAGCTCGAGAAGTCCGGGGTTGTCGCTTCCAGATGGTAGGTCAGTTCCCCCCCACCGACCTGCTGCGAAGCCGGTGGAACCACGGCGTGTGATCGCCAGCCGCCGAAGGTGCGCTCGGCAAGGAACGGGGATTGGGTTCCGGTGGGCGCACCCGGGGCGCCGCCATTTACGGACCACAGCGCTTTTTCGCCATCCACCGTGACCGGGGGGGCGAACATCCCGTCGCCCCGCGCCTGGACGTTCTGATTTCCCTTGTCCGGGTTGTTTACGAGCTCGGCCGCGCGACAGTCGCCGAAATAGCTCCCGTGCTGATAGAGCCGCACTTCTTCGTTGGGGCAGCTTTGCGGCCCCTGGACTTCAGCGACGGTACGCGTGGTGAACGTCTTCACAACGCCCTGCGGCGCAGCGGGCCCGTTGGTGTTTTCAGCCATGAACCGGTAGCTGTAGGTAGCGCCGGGATCCAAGCCGCTCAACTCCTCGCCGACGACGATCTGACGACCCGCTTCGCTCGTGTTCTCGCGGTCGGGCAGCGCGGTCCAGGTGCTGCCATCGTCTTCGCTGTATTCGAAGTGATAGGTGACCGGCTGGCCTTCGGGGTTGACGCGTCCGTTGAGGCGCGCGCTCGTATCAAGACGCGGGGCGACGAAGGCTGTCTGCACGGCCGTTGGCTCGGCAGCCTGGGCGAGAGCGGGCATCGCCGCGAACACGAGGCCCGCTGCGAGCAGGAGCGCGGTGCCACGGCGCATCAAGAAGCTTTTCGTACGAGGCTCGGTCATGTCCCCCTGTGCTCGTTTCACGTGGCTGTCTCCTTGTCGTACTGGCTGTCTCCTTGTCGTACTGAATCCGTCTTCGCCTTTGAAGATCCGGTGCGCACGCTGGCGGTGCGCAAGCCCTCCCCCGCGGTTTTCGAGTCGCTCCTCTTCTCTGAATCCCCGCCGCCCTGGCTTCTCACGTAGCTCTCTTTCCACCCTGCGAGCCTCCCGTCCACGTCCCTGCGGCATCGCGGGCTTGGTTGTCCCTTTTGTCGCTCACCCGTCCCTGGGGCTTTGTCCGAGATAACCTTTCTTCAGTGCAGACAGTCGGGTTTCTCGAATGGTTGGAGGCTAGACAACCGTGTTTCTCTTGTCAAGGGACATTTCCGATCTTCCCGATAAAGCCCCAAAGTTCAATAGCTCTGAGTCGGCGCTCTGACCGATCGCGAGCCAAAAAGGTCGCCGCTGCGAGGCGCTTTCAGCAGTCGCCTTGACTGACAGGACCACTCCCGCTCGCCTTATTTGAATTGCGTCTGAGCCGCACCAGGAGTGACCGGCATAAACTCAATCCGTGCCAGCCAACCGTCGGTTTGTATTGCGCCAGCGCCCTGAGGGGCGGATCGACGAGGAGACCTTCGAGCTCGTCGAGGAGGAGCTGCCCGCGATCGGCGACGGCGAGGCGCTGGTCCGCACCGAGTGGATCTCGCTCGACCCAACCAACCGGACCTGGATCGAGGACATGCCGGGGTACCTGCCGCCCGTGCAGATCGGCGAGACGATGCGGGCACTCGGGCTCGGGCGGGTGGTCGAGTCCAAGCACCGCGACTACGAGGAGGGACAGCTAGTCCAGGGGTTGATCGGCTGGACCGAGAATTTCGTTACCTCCCAGACGATGCCGCTGCAGAAGGTCCCCGAGGCCGAGGGGGTCTCCCCCAGTCTCTATCTCGGCGCGCTCGGCATGACCGGGCTCACCGCGTGGGTGGGGATGAAGGAAATCGGCAAGCCGCAGGAGGGCGAGACGGTGGTCGTCTCAGCTGCGGCCGGCGCGGTCGGCTCGGTGGCGGGACAGCTCGCCAAGCGCGACGGCGCTCGCGTCGTCGGCGTCGCCGGCGGGCCCGAGAAGGGCTCGATCCTCAGCGAGAGGCTCGGCTTCGACGCGGCCGTCGATCACCGCGCCGAGGACTGGCGCGAGCAGCTCAAGGCCGCCACCCCAGACGGCATCGACGTCGACTTCGAGAACGTGGGCGGCCCGATCATGGACGCGATCTTCAACCGCCTCAACCTCCACGCCCGGGTCGCCCTCTGCGGGCTGATCTCCAGCTACAACGACAGCGCCCCACCGCCGGGCTCGCGCGAGACCTTCGGCAGCCTGCTGGTCAAGCGCGCCACCCTGCAGGGCTTCATCGTCCTCGACCACTACGACAAGCTGGCGAGGGTCTCGGGGCAGCTGGCGGAATGGATCGCCGACGGCAGCCTCGAGCCGCTGGAGACGATCGTCGAGGGCTTCGAGCAGTTGCCCAGCGCGATCAACATGCTCTTCGACGGCGCCAACGTCGGCAAGCTCGTCGTGCGGGTCGGCAGCTGATCCTCTAGAGCGAGCTCACCCCGCCCACAGTCCCGCCGGCCAGCATCAGGGCAACGCCGACAAAGATCAGCTGCATCCCGAGCGGGTAGTTCTTCAAAGCCTCGGCCAGCTTGGCCAAGCCTTCGAGGGTTCCACCCGAGAAGTCTTCTGGCTTGAGCCCAGCGTTTTTCTTTTTGTACTCATCGAGGCTTACCCAAACACCGACGAGGATCAAGAAGATCCCCACTCCGGTGAGGGCGAGCGCGATAATTCCAGCCACTATCCACCTCTCCTTCGATTAGAGATTCGAACGTCGGGAGCAAGGCATTCCGCCATCAGGCGCTCAAGACTTTGAACGTAGAGGTGATGAGACTCTCCCTCCATTCCCACACTCCCCACGACCAATCCGAACGCCTCGCCGGTCTCGAAGACATAAGCCGCGGATCCCGAGTCTCCCTTCTGCAGCGCGGTGCTGGGACCAAGAACCCAGCAGTCGAGCCACCGGCGCTCGGCAACCATCAGCGCACCCGTTGCCGACACACGGTCGGTGTAGCCTGACAGCCCACTTTCCACGCACAAGCGCAGGGCGTTTTCCAGTAACGGAGGGGCGGGAGCGAGCGAGGAGACAAAATCTTGCCGCCTCCAGTCGCCGGCCTCGACCTCGTCGAGGTCGACCACCGCAAAATCGAAGCTGGGCTCTCCCCCTTCTCCCGTGTCATGCGAGGGCGCCTGGTGATTCTTGACTTCGCCGATCCGCTGTGCCCACCGCCGTCCCAAGAGCGCTTCCGCTTGGCGTACCAGCCCGCGCTTCGAGAGCTTGACGACGGGCGCGTCAACCCCACTCGGGAGAGCGTGCCCCGCGGTTAGAAATCCGGGGCGCCACTTATTTTCACCATCCGTCCGCACAACGCGCACCCCCTCGCTGCCGAATTCCTGAGCCCGTTGCTCGCTAACCAGTCGCGGGCTGGCGGGCCCGCTTAGGGAGCGGCCGGGACCGGCCGGCCAGAGAAAGAGACCAGGTATGTCCAAAAACGGCCCGGAGCGCAGCCAGGAAAGATCGACGTGAAGCCCGCCTGGTGGCACCGGCCTGGGCGTAGGGGCAACCCTCAGTCTCTCTGCATCGACGACTGCCACCGGTTGCCAATCCGGCACGAGCGCGTAGCCGATTCCAGTGATGTACTCGCTCTGAGGAAGAGAAGAAAGCTCATTGGAGAGGTTGAGGAGATATTCAACCTCTCCCTGCGGCCTACGCGTCAGGTTCATCCACCACGACACCCGTGACTCACGGTCACCTGACGGCGATGGGAGCTCCCACTCGAATGGCTCGACCGGGATGAGCCTTTTTCTTCCGCCTCGTCCGCCCGGGAGCCACCGGAGTATGACTCTTGCGATAGCCGCGAAGAGGCCGCCCTGCGCAGCGTTCGGTGGCTCGGCCTCCGCTTGTGGTTCCCCCGCACCCGCCTCCACTATCTGATTGATCTAAGCAGACAAAGCAGTGGCAGTCGAGTACTGAAAACGTCCCACGGCCTCAGGTTCGAGCCGCCGCGCCATAGATCACACCCGTCACCGAACGGCTGCGCCGCTATGGTCCCCCTGCGGGCCTGGCCCGCGCAACCAACAGCGAAAGGGGCCGGACTTGAGCGGCGATGAGATCAACGAGATGGGGCCGATCGATTACCTGATCGTCGAGTGGCCGGGACGGCAACCGACTGGCGAGGCGATGCCGCACCTGATCGACCTCGTCGACCGCGGCCTGATCCGCATCCTCGACCTCGCCTTCATCGCCAAGGCCGAGGACGGCTCCGCTGCTGCCATGGAGATCGCGGACCTCGGTGACGAGATCGATGCCTTCGCCGCCTTCGAGGGCGCCTCCTCGGGCCTGCTCGGCGACGACGACATCGAGGAGGCCGCCAACGCGCTCGAGCCCGGCACGGCGGCCGCCCTGCTCGTCTTCGAGAACCGCTGGGCGGCACCGTTTGCCGCCGCCGTGCGCCGCTCGGGCGGCCAGCTGGTCGCCAGCGGCCGCATCCCCGTTCAAGCCGTCCTCGCCGCGCTCGACGCGGCCGAGGCATCCGAGTAGGAGGAGACAGCCATGCCAGGACTACTTCGAGGAGTGGCACGCACGGCGGCCATCGCCGGCACCGCCACGGCCGTCAGCAACCGCGTCTCGCGCCGCCAGGGCGAACGCTGGGCCCAGCAGGAAGAAACACAGCAGGCAGCGGCGCCAGTCGCGGCTGCACCGGCGCCAGCCGCCCCCGCCGCGGGCGGCCAGTCGATGATCGAGCAGCTCAAGGAGCTCGGCGAGCTGAAGGAGCAGGGAATCCTCACCGAGGAGGAGTTCGCCGCCCAGAAGGCCAAGCTGCTCAACGCCTGAGCGGCGTTCAGCTCGCCTCTAGGAAGAAGGCTGCGAGAGCACCGAGAGGATGTTGCCCGCCGGGTCCTTGAACCAGGCGATTTCGGGCCCTTGCTCCCGGACGACGCCCTTCTTGTCCTGGTCGAAGCTCTCGTAGCGCTCCATCTCGACCCCGCGCTCGACGAGGCCGTCGACGGCCTCGTCGACGTCGTCCACCTCGAAGTTGAGGATCGTGTACGTGGCGGGGACGAAGTCCGGCTTCGCGTACATCAGGGTCTCGCGCCCGTCGCCCGTCTTGATCGAGGTGAGGCCGAACTCCTCGCTGAGGACGGTCACCTCGAGTCCCAGCGTCTCGCCATAGAACCGCTTCGCCGCCTCGATGTCATCGACCGCGAAGCCGTTGGTCGCTTTCGTGTTGCCGAACATGCCGCTCCTCTCGTCTCGCTCGCCGGCTAACCGCTACCCGGCAAGCTCTGGGATGTACCGCCGCAGGTGCTCGTCGATCGTCTCGCGCACCCACTGCTGCGTCAACGGGTCGGCCATGCGGTAGCGGCCGAGCAGCATCTTCTGGTCGGTCAGCGGCAGGCCTGCGATCTCCCAGCGCACCGCCAGCCGCTCGAAGAGCAGCTCGGAGCGGCGCCGCCAGGCGTCGTCCTGGCTCGTCGCCGCGGTCGCCGGCCCCTCCCCCAGCTTGGCGACCGTGCCGGGGCTGAGCGATTCGCGCAGGGTCAGCTTGTTGCCCTCCGCATCGGTGTAGTCGACGGTCGCCGCCTTCTGCCGCGGCCGCCGCTTCTTGCCCTTCGCCATCGCCGCCCAGTCTGCCAGGCTGCCCGACGTGTCTCCGGACGAAAAGCTCGAACTGCTCAGGCGCTTTGCGCCCACCCTGCACTTCGATGCGCTCGAGCGCTGGCGCCCGGGCCCGGTCGACGACTACCTGCGCCACTCGACGGTCCTCGACGGCAACGACCGGCCGGTGCCGGGGACGCCGCCCGCCGAGCCTGCGATGAGCGAGCGGGCCGACGAGCGCAAGGCCAGGCTCAATCCGCTCGAGCATGGCGCCGGGGTCGACACCCAGAAGCGCAGCAATGAAGTGCTGCGCGCCTACGGCGGCGACCAGGACCTCGCCTCCGCCGGCATCGCCTATGGCCGCGTAGTCCCAGACGGGCAGGCTGTCTTCCTCCAGTACTGGCTCTTCTACCCCGACAACCCGTGCGTGCTGCCGCCCGGCCGCCACGACGGCGACTGGGAGCTGGTCCAGGTCCGCGCCGAGCGCGCGGGCGGCGACTTCCGCCCCACCCACCTCACCCTCGCCGAGCACGGCAAGCCGGTCAACAAGCCGATCTCCTCGGCAGGGGAGATCGAGGTCTTCGTCGCCGTCGACTCGCACGCCTGCTACTTCAAAGAAGGGGCCAACCCGATCATCCCGCTCTCCGACGTCTGCGAGCCGGCCGGGACACCGAGCGGCAAGCCCGCCGTCGTGCTCCTGCCGGTCGCGGCCTCGAAGCGCGACTGGGCGCACTGGCGGGGACGCTGGGGGCTCGACCGGGGGCCCGGCACCCTGCTGGCGCTGGCGCTGCACCTGAAGCGCACGCCCTGGCCACTGACGCGCCTCAACAAAGTCGGCGCCGGCGAGAGCCCGCCGGGCCCCGGACACCAGGGCCAGAGCTGGAGCTCCCCCGGCGCCTTCGCCACCCGCGGCAGTACCCGCAGCGCGACGACGTCACTGGTCCAGCGCTTCGCCCACTTCCTCGGCGAGGCGACCTGGCCGAACGAGCCGCCGCGAGTCGAGGTCACGGCCCAGCACCGCGGCGCTGAGCCGCCCGCCGGGGCGAAGCCGCCGGTCCCCACCTACGAGCTGGAGGCCGAAACGGCCGGACGCTTCCCCCGCCGCGTCTCGATGGTCGCGATCGCCTTCTGGGAAGAGCGCGCCGACGGCACCCGCCGCGCCCTGGCGCTCGAAACGGTGCATCCCGGCGAGCCCAAGACCATCGCGATCCCCCACCAGGGCACGCTGGCCTGGCGCGCCGCCGGATACAACTTCCTGCGCCAGCGCGGCAGGCCGATCCTGCCGAAACCGCCTCAAGCGGCGCATACCGCCGGTTGAGGCGGTTTCGCTCAGTGGTCGCCGCTGGGCGGGCGGCGCATCCGCTTGCGTTCGCCCGAGCGCCGCTTCTCTTCCAGCCGCTTCTCGCGCGAGGCGCGGGTCGGGCGGGTCGGGCGGCGGCGCACCGGCTCGTCGAGGCCCGCGGCGATCTTCTCGGCCAGCCGCCGCAGCGCCAGCTCGCGGTTGCGGGCCTGGCCGCGAGCATCCTGTGAGACCGCCGTTACCAGCGCGCCACCGCGGTCGAGCAGCATCTCCCGCTGGCGCCGGTCGAGGGTTCGCGAGGCCTCGACATCGAAGACCGCTTCGACCCGCGAGGCGGTGACGTTAGCGTGCTGGCCGCCCGGTCCCGAGGAGCGGCTGGCGCGAAGCTCGATCTCGGCGAGCGGGATCGAGAGCCGCGAGTCGATTCTCAGCTCGTCGGCGATAGCGCGTCGACCCTGGCCGCCAGCTCGAAGTCGGCGGCGGTAAGGCCGCCCTCCGAGTGAGTGGAGATCGTCACCGTCACCGTGTCCCAGGAGATCTCGAGGTCGGGGTGGTGACCCATCTCCTCGGCCGGCCCGACCAGGCCGTCGACGAACTTCACCGAGCCGACGAAGTCCCCGCAGGAAAAGTCCTTGGCGATCGCCTCGCCCTTGCGCTCCCAGCCGCTCAGCTCGCCGAGCCTCGCGCCGATCTCCTCATCACTCAACAGTGCCATCGCCAGCTCCCATCGCTTCGAGCGCCCGTACCGCCGCGCGCGATCCGAGCACCCGGTAGGCCTCGAATTTCTGGTCAGTGTAGAGCTGGTCGATCGTCGAGTTGTTGGGGAAACGGGGGTCGGCCTGGTGGTGGGCGCGCACGTCCCAGGGCGCCGCTTCGGTCATCGCGTTGCGCACGTAGACGAGCCGGCCCTGCTCACCGGTGCGGTACCTGACCTTCGCCGTCACCACGTCGCGCTTGGCGAAATGGGTTTTCTCGTCGGGGACCATCGCGGCAGGAGACGCGTCCTCGGCGCTGTCGAACTCGATCTCGACGCCGAGCTCCGAGCGGGCCAGGGTGATCGCTTCGCCGAGCGATTCGAACTCGGCCCCGCCGGCGCCGACCCCGCTCGCGTCGAGGCAGTAGACCTCGGTGCAGCCGCGGCGCAGCAGCTCGACCAGCCCGAGGTTCTCGTAGTGCCCGCCGTCGGTGACGTAGAGGTACTTGGAGCCGATCCGGTTGAGGCCGAAGAGCTCGCAGAGCAGATAGAAGGGCCGCGGCCTGACGTAGCGCAGGCGCAGTCTCCGGTCCTCGCGAAATGACTGCACCCAGCGCGGGTTTGGCACCCAGACGCCGAGCCGGACGTTGGCCAGCGCCATCAGGAAGGTCAGCGGGCGCCGGGTCATCTTCCCCATCGAGGGCGAGATCGCCGCCCCCGACATCGCCGTCGCCGCCAGCAGCGAGAGATCGCGCCCGCGCCGCTTCGCCGGTCGCGACCCGTCCTTCTTCGGCTCCTCGAAGGCGTTCTCGATCTCCTCGGTGGCGACCGCTCCCACCAGCGGCCCGCCGACAGTGTGGGCGCTGAAGGTGAAGCTGGTGACGCGCCGCCCGGGCGGGGTCGCGCTGGTGTCCGAGATGTTCGCCGCGGCGCAGACCAGCAGCGTCGGCCACTCCTTCCCTTCGCCTCCCACCATCGCCATGTCCGAAAGCCTCAGCGTGCGGTCGTAGTCGCGCTCGACCGCGATGCCTTCCTCGCCGTTCGGGCCAGGCGGGCGCACCGCCTCGACCCGGTCGAACAGCTCCCCGCCGGGATCGAGCGCGGCCTCGGCCCTCACCCGGCGCAGGGCGAAGACGCTGCTGAGGCGGCGCTTGTAGAAGGGATGCAGCGACCAGGTGGTGAGGTCGGCGAAGAAGTAGACGACGAGGAAAACCGCGAGCACCCCTGCCCCGGCCCAAATCAGACCACCGTCGACGGCCCCGGGGGCGTCGACTTCCGACATCCCCGCGGCAACGGCCAGCGAGAAGACGGCGAAGAACATCAGCGGCCCGACCAGCGCCGCGGCGAAGTAGGCGATCCCGATGCGCAGCCCTTTGCCGAGCTTGCCGAATGCTTTTTTCGCTTTTCCCAGTCCCTCGCGGGCTTTGCTCGAGACGAGGAAGTTGGAGAGCTGGGCCGCGACGCCCGCCAGCAGTGCCAGCGTGCCAGCGCCGAAGCCGGCGCCCTTTTCCCCCGTCCCGCCGAGATGGTCTTCGCGCACCCACTGGACCAGGTACGGCAGGGCGACCAGGAACAGGGCGAGGAAGGCGGCGATCACCAGGAGGCGAGTCGCCCAGGCGGTGAAGAACTGGGCCCAGGCCAGCTTGCGCCAGCGAAACAGCAGCGTCACCAGGCCAAAGGTGAGGCCGAGCCCCAGCACGGCCAGGGTCGAGATCCAGGTCCAACTCGGGAGATCGGCCGCGCACCCCGTCCCGCCGGCCGCGTTGCAGTCGCCGGCGAGGTGCCCGAACGCTGGGGCGTAGACCAGGCCGGAGAGGACGAGGGCGATCCCGACCAGGGGCAGGGAGACGAAGACGAGATTGACCAGGAGGCCGAGGACCAGGCGCAGGCCGAGAAAGACCTGGTCGCCAACCGTCGGCGCGAGGTAGGAGCAGCGGTTGCGCAGGTACTGCTCCTCCGGCGAGCCCGGCGCGAAGGGCTTTCTCGCTTTGAACAGGGAGCCGTCGGAGTCGTCGGGCCCGGCCTTGCGCAGCAAGGAGATCGCGGTGGCGATGTAGGAGCCGCCCGAGACCGCCGCCAGGTAGCTGGCCCGCTCCAGCTCGTCGCGCTCCTGCAGCACTTGCAGCGCGCCCAGCGAGAAGGCGGCGGAGCGAATGCCGCCGCCGGAGCAGCAGATGCCGAGCTTGCCCTCGCGCGGCTCCTCAACCGTGCCCCCGATGGAGGGCGCCGGCTCGGGGTGGGCGCCGTTGAACAGCCAGCGGCCAAAGCGGCGCCGCGGCCTGCTCGCCGCCTCAAAGCGCTCTTGCGCCGGTGCATGGCGGCACAGGCCGCCATCGTCCGCCGCGGGATCGTCCTCCTCCGCGGGCTCCGGCTCGGGGTGCCGCTGGGTAAACAGCGGCACGCGAATCATCGAGACCTGCCGGGCCGGGACACGGGCGGCAAGCTAACCGATTTGATCAAGGAGATTCAAGCGAAGGCACCCGCGCTAACACCCGTCGTCCATCCCTAAATAATTGGTAGCCGCTGCCGATATGGCGGGCATGAGCCCAACCAGCGGCAAGCACCTGCGGGCGATCATCCAGACCCAGACCGAGATCGCGGCGAGCGACCTCGACCTCGATGCGGTGATGGAGTTGATCGCGCGGCGCGCGCAGGACCTGACCGAGGCCAGCGGCGGCGTGATCGAGATCGCCGACGGCGACGAGATGGTCTACCGGGTGACGACCGGCGAGGCGACGCCGTTCCTCGGGGTCCGTCTGCAGATGGACGGCAGCCTCTCCGGGCGCTGCGTCAGGGAAGAAAAGGTCCTGCGCAGCGATGACACCGCCAAGGACCCGCGGGTCGACAGCGAGGCCTGCCGCCGCGTCAACGCCCACTCGATGATCTGCGTGCCGCTGATCCACCGGGAGGAGACGGTCGGCGTGCTCAAGGTCTACGCGCCGCAGCCGAACAACTTCGACGACGGCGACGTTGAAACGCTGGAGCTGCTGAGCGAGCTGATCGCCGCCCACATGTCCCACGCCAGCCTCTTCGCCGCCGAGGTCCACGGCGGCCGCCACGACGCTCTCACCGGCCTGCTCAACCGCCGCGCCTACGAGGAACGGCTGCCGGTCGAGATAGCCCGGGCCAACCGCTATGCCTGGCCGCTCTCGCTCTGCCTGCTCGACCTCGACGGCTTCAAGAAGCTCAACGACACGCTCGGCCACCCCGCCGGCGACAGGGCCCTGCAGCAGGTGGCGGCGCTGATCGACGAGTCGCGCCTCAGCGACGACAGCTTCCGTCTCGGCGGCGACGAGTTCGCGCTGCTGATGCCGAAGACCTGCCGCGAGGATGCCGAAGTCGCCGCCGCCCGCCTCAGCGAGCAGATCCGCCAGATCGGCATGTCCGACGGCTCGCTCGGCGCCTCGTTTGGCGTCGCCGAAGGGGTCAGCGACCCCGTCGCCCTGCACGCCATGGCCGACAAGCGGCTGCTAGCCGCAAAGGACCGGCTGTACGGGCGCAGCTGAGCCCGCGGCCCCCTGCTTTGCCGCCGCCGCACGCAGGCGCTCCGGCGACACCACCCCGCAGAGGCCGCCGAACCAGCGCCCGTTGCGCCGAAAGAGGAAGAGGCCATAGCTGTGGCCGATCCGGCGCGGCAGCGCACACGCCGCCCCTCGCCGCGAGCTGTGCACGTCGAGCATCTTCCCCGCCGCCGGCAGCGCCCCCTTGTATGAGCGGCGTACTTCGTAGCGAAAGACCGCGCGCAGCGTCCCGTGCGGCAGCACCTTGGCCAGCCGCCCAACGACCGCTCCGTCGGCTTCCCGCAACGACTGCGCCGGCGCCTGCGGCGCGCATGAGCACGCCGCGGCGCTGCCAACGGGCAGAAGCAACAGCACAGCAAGCCCCACCAAGATCCCCCGCACCGAACAAATGTAGCTAGGGCGTCAAGACGATCTTGAGCGCCTCGCGCTTGTCGTAGAGCGCGTAGGCCTCGGCCGCCTCATCCAGCTTCATGTGGTGGGTGACGAGGGGCGAGGGATCCAGCTTGCCGGCCTCCATCAGCGCCAGCACCCGGTCGACGTGGGCGATCACGTTGGCGAGGCCGAGACGCAGGGTCAGTCCCTTCAGCCACGCCAGCCCCAAGGGAACCTCGCCCTTGCCCGCGTAGGCGCCGATCCCGGAGACGGTGCCGGCGTCGCGGGCGAGGCTGACCGCCATCGCCAGCGGGCCCGGGTCGCCGACCGCATCGACGACGACGTCCACCCCGCGCTTCTCGGTGGCGTCGCGGACGGCCTTCTTCGGCTCCTCCTCGGTGAGGTGGACCGGCGTGGCGCCGAAGTCCCGCGCCATCTCCAGCCGCTGCTCCACCGAGTCGATCGCGAAGACCCTGGTGGCGCCGCCGGCCAGCGCCGCCTGCACGGCACAGAGCCCGACCGGGCCGAGCCCCAGGACCGCGACCGTGTCGCCGGCGCGCATGCCGGCGTGGGCGATCGCGTGGTAGCCGGTGCCCATCACGTCGCCGGCGAAGAGGGCGGCCTCGCTCGACATCCCCTCGGGCACCCGGCGCAGGGTCAGGTTGGCACGCGGCACCAGCAGCAGCTCGGCCTGGGCCCCCTGGAGGTTGCCGAGGTGAGACCCGTGGCCGAAGGTCTGGCCGTTGTCGCAGCGGTGGTAGTCGCCGCGCAGGCAGGGGGTGCAGGTCGCGCAGGCGGTGTGGAAGCAGCCGAGCACGCGGTCGCCGGCCGCGACCCGCTCAACGTCCGGACCGGCGGCAAGCACGGTGCCGACGAACTCGTGGCCGATCGTGAAGCCCGGCTCAACCGGAACGCGGCCGTGAAAGATGTGCAGGTCCGAGCCGCAGATGCCGCTCGCCTCGACCCTGACCAGCACCTCGTCGCCGGCCGCAATCTCGGGATCCGGCTTCTCCTCGACCCGGACCTCGCCGGGGGCCTGAAAGGTGACGGCGCGCATCGAGCCGAACCGTATCGCCCCGCAGGGGCCGGGCAGTGCCTAGCCGACGCTGACGCCGGGCATGCCGAAGCGGCTGCCGCCGAGCGGGTCGGCGGTCTCTTCGATCCGCGCCTCGAGTTCGAGCTCTTTGTCGAAGTCGGCTGCGTCGCTGTGGCGGAAGGAGACGTCCTTGCCCTCGAGCAGCTCGATGAAGACCTCGACGAAGCGGCCGTCGAGCTGCTTGCCGGAGACGCGGCGCAGCTCCTGGATCGCCTCGGTGCTGGAGGTCGGCGTGCGGTAGGAGTCGCGGGCCGTCATCACGTCGTAGGTGTCAGCGACCGAGATGATCCGGGCCAGCTCGGGGATGTCGTCGCCGACCAGGCCGCGCGGGTAGCCCTTGCCGTCGATCCGCTCGTGGTGGGCGAGGATGATCTCGGCGACCGGGCCGTAGCCGTCGAGCGAGGAGACGACGCGGGCGCCCTGCTGGGGGTGGCGGCGGATCAGCATCCAGTCCTCGTCGGTGAGCGGCACGTTGGCCTTGAGGATGCGGTCGGGAAGGATGAACTTGCCGATGTCGTGCAGCAGCGCGGCGATGTGGACGAGCTCCTCCTGCTCGCGCGAGAAGCCGGCCCGCTGGGCGATCGCCCGCGAGTAGCGCGCCACCGCCGCCGAGTGGCGCGCCGTCATCTGGTCCCGCAGGTCGAGCGTGCGCAGCATCGCGCTCAACATCCCAACCTGGAAGCTGGCCAGCTGCTTGCTGCGCCGCTCGAGCTCGTCGGCGCGCTGCTGGGAGAGCAGCAGCTGGCCGAGCAGGTACTGGAAGGTGATCAGGACGACGCCGAAGAGGGCGATCGCGGCGATGCCGATCACGTGGTAGATGAAGGCGACCGCGACGGCGAGCATGGCGCTGGCGAACTCGGAAGGCAAAACCGGCGGCAGCACCTTCAGCTTGCTCGAGAACGGCACCCGCTCGACGTAGCAGCCGTAGCCCGCGATCATCACGAAGTTGACCAGCAGCGCGAACTGGAAGAGGGCAAAGATGAGCAGGTAGAAGGAGGGGTCCGAGGCGGTCAGCCCGAGCGCCGGCACGCCCTCGTGGAAGGCGATCCCGCCGAGCAGGGGGAAGACCGCGTAGGTGAGGAGGTTGTTGAGCAGGTAGTGGCCTTCGTCGTGCCAGCGGGCCACCCAGCCGACGAGCATCGCGGTGACGCCGATCAGGGCCGCCGGGGTGCCGCCGAGGAAGACCATCGCCAGGACGAGGGCGAGGAAGGTGCCTGAGACCTTGACCTTGGATTCGGTCGAGACCGCGGTCAGGTAGCTGAAGACCGAGAAGGCGAGCAGGACGCTGAGGAGGGCCAGGTCCCAGTTGGACTCGGAGACGTCCCAGGCCGCCACTGCGGCAGTCGCGAGGAGCGCGGCGATCATGACGCCGATTGCGAAGCGAGTGGGACGAGTGTCAGCCATTTAGCTCGATTGGGTAGGTCCTACGGTGGGAGGCCGTGACCTACAAAGATTCATGGACAGGTGCCCATTCCCTGCGTGGCGCTGTCAGCCTTGCGCCTTACGCAACTTGGCCGTCAAGGTAGCCGCCCCAGGCAGGGCCCGCAAGGCGCGTGGCCGCATTGCCAGCGCTCGCCCAAACCGGAATTTGCGCTGAAACAGGCAAGGGCCCGCAGCGCGGGCCCCGAAAAAGCGAAAGGCGCCCCTATGGACGCCCTTCACAAGTCATATGACTGGAGCAAGCGGTGCATGATGATCCGCTCGCTTTTAGAAGATCTAGTGATGAAAGCCCATGAGCCTTGTCCCTTCGATCGTTGAAACCCTCAGATTGCGCAGTGGCGATCCGAAACTCGTCAATTGCCTGGCAAGTTTGTAGCACAACTCGGCGGAAACTTGTGCATCTGGAGCAAAACTTGTGCATAAATGCAGTAGATCGTGCGTCGATCCATGCCTAGGGAGCGGCTCACCGATCCCCTCAGAAAGCCGCAATTTCGGCGCCTTGCCGCCAGCTACGCGGTCAACGAGATGGGCGATTGGATGGGAATCGTCGCCCTCTCGGTGCTGGTCTACGACCGCACGGGAAGCGCCCTCGCCACCGCGGCGCTCTTTCTTGGCACCCGCTTTCTCCCCGCCCTGATCGCGCCGATCATGGTCGCCCGGATCGAGCGCCCCGCGCCGCGATATGCGCTGCCGACCATCTACTGCGGCGAGGCGGTCGCCTTTGGCGCCCTGGCGCTCTTCGCCGGCGACCATTTCCTCCTGGCCGGCGTGGTCGTCCTGGCCGCCGTCGACGGGGCCTTGGCCCTGACCGGGCGAGCGCTCACCCGCGCGGTCGTAGCCGCCGTGCTCGAGCCCAGCGGCGAGCTGCGTGCCGGCAACGCCGTGCTCAACGTCGCCTTCACCGGCGGCGCCGCAATCGGGCCGGGCATCGCGGGCCTAATCGTCGCCGGCTTCGGCGTGCAGACGGCGCTGCTGCTAGACGCCGTCTCCTTCTACGCGATCGCCTGGATCCTCTTCCGGGCCGGGCCGCTGCCCCATATCGAGCCGGACCCGGGCCGCGTGCGCGAGCGCGTGCGTGCCGGGCTCGCCTACATCCGCGAGCGCACCACGCTGCGGCGGCTGCTGCTCGCCCAGGGCGCCGCCTTCGTCTTCTTCGCCGCGGTGATCCCGATCGAGGTGATCTACTCGAAGCAGACCCTGGGCACGGGCGACTCCGGCTACGGGCTGCTGCTGGCGAGCTGGGGCGCGGGAATGCTGCTCGGCAGCCTCATCTTCGCCCGAGCCAGGCGGGCGCCCCTCCCCATCCTGCTCTTCTTCAGCACGCTGGCGGTCGGCGCCAGCTATCTGGGGCTGGCCGGGGCGCCGTCGCTGGCTGTCGCCTGCGCCGCCTCGCTGGTCGGCGGGGCCGGCAACGGCGTGCAGTGGGTCAGCGCGATCAGCGCCGTGCAGGAGCTGACCGTCGCCGGCATGCAGGCACGGGTGATGAGCGTGCTGGAGTCGATCGGCGCGGCGATGCCAGGGGTTGGCTACCTGCTGGGCGGCCTGGTCGCCAGCGCCGGCACTCCCCGCACGACTTTCCTCGTTGCCGGCCTTGGCGTCCTTGCGATCCTCGCCATCGCCTCCTTGGTGATGGGCAAGAAATGGCCCGAGCGCAGGGAAAAAACAGGTCCAGAGGGCCTTGACGCCGAAAAGGAGATTATGGTGGAGTTGATTCCAGTGGGAGGGAATCGTGGCCTTGACCGATCCGATTCGGAGGTAGCCCGTTGAGAAAGTTTGGTCCCGCAGCGCTGGCGCTCGTCCTCGCGGCTACGGCCGCCCTCGGCCTCGCCGCATGCGGCAGCTCAGGGGGCAAGGAAGGCGGCACCCTGACGGGCACCTACGCCTCTTTCCCCAGCTACCTCGACCCGGCGCTCTCCTACGAAGTCGAAGGCTGGACGGCGATGTACGACACGTACCTGCCGCTGCTCACCTATGCCCACGCCGACGGCACGGCGGGCAGCAAGGTGGTGCCCGCCCTCGCCGAGAGCCTGCCCAAGATCAGCAACGGCGGCAAGACCTACACGCTGACCCTGCGCAAGGGCCTCAAGTACTCCAATGGGACCCCCGTCGTCGCCTCTGACTTCGCCAGCTCGATCGAACGCCTCTTCAAGATGAGCTCGCCCGGCTCCGGTTTCTACGAACACATCGTCGGAGCGGAAAAATTCGCCAAGACGAAGAGCGGCGGCATTCCGGGGATCAAGACCGACGACAGGACCGGCAAGATCGTCATCGACCTGACCAATCCCCGCGGCACGTTCACCAACGAGCTGGGAATGCTGTTCGCGGCGGTGCTGCCGTCCGGCACCCCGGCCAAGAACCTCACCGCCGACCCCCCGCCCGCCACCGGCCCGTACATGATCACCAAGTCCGAACCGGGCCGCGGCTGGGCCTACGCGCGCAATCCCTACTGGGCCAAGGCCAATGGCCCCCAGATCGGCGAGGTGCCCGCGGGCCACGTCGACAAGATCGACATCAGGGTGATCCGCAACGACTCGACCCAGGTCAACGAAATCGAACGGGGCAAGGCCAACTGGATGCAGACCCCGATCTCCTCTGACCTCTACAACAAAGTCAAGGACAAATACGAAGGGACCCAGTTCCGGATCGAGCACCCGATCAACCTCTACCTCTTCTGGATCAACACGGAAAGGCCGCCCTTCGACGACGTCAAGGTCCGCCAGGCGGTCAACTACGCGATCAACCCGGAAGCGCTGGAACGGATCTATTCGGGCTCGCTCGCCGCGACGCACCAGATCCTGCCCGAGGGGATGCCCGGCCACAAGCCGTTCGACCTCTACCCCCACAACATGGCCAAGGCGAAGGAACTGCTCGCGGAAGCCAACCCCGCCGACCGCGACATCACCGTCTGGACCGACAACGAAAGCCCCAACAACGAAGCGGGCGAATACTACGAAGGCGTGCTCAACGAACTCGGCTTCAACGCCAAGCTGAAGACGATCAACGCCGACAACTACTACGCGATCGTCGGCAACGAAACGACACCCGACCTCGACACCGGCTGGCTCGCCTTCTACGAGGACTATCCGCACCCGAACGACTTCTTCCAGCCGATGCTCGACGGCGAAAGCATCCTCCCCACCTACAACACGAACCTCTCGCGCATCGACGAACCGAAGCTGAACGCGAAAATCGCCAAGCTGGCTGAAGAACCGCTCGGGCCCCAACAGGAAGCCGAATACGCGGAGCTGGACAAGGAATTCATGGAACTGGCGCCGATGGTGCCGTACGGGACCAACACCGTCTCGACCTTCGTCAGCAAAGAAATCGACCTGGACAAGGTGATCTTCAATCCCACCTTCGGCCAGGACCTGACCAGCTTCCAGTTCAAGTAGCCGCCGGCCGCTTCACACTGACGGGGTGAGCGCCGAGCCCAACGCCGAGGTCATGCCGGGGGCGGCCTCGGGCAGCCCCTGGCGCCTTGCCTGGCGGCGGCTGCGCCGCAATCGGGTGGCGCTGGCCTTCCTCGGGCTCTTCGTGCTGATCGTCGCCTTCGTCCTCGCCGCGCCACTCTGGGCGGACAACGTCGCCCACACGGGGCCGAACAAGACCCACACGCTGGAGAAGATCGAAGTCGACGGCGAAAAGCGCGAGGTCGTCAACCGCGAAGGCAAGCCGATCGGGCCGCAGTGGCTCGAAGCGGACGGCAAGTTCTTCCTCGGCGCCGACGGCCGCCTCGGCCGCGACGAGATGGTGCGGCTGATGTACGGCGGCCGGGCCTCGCTCTTCATCGGCATCGTCTCGGCCCTGCTGACGACGGTGCTGGCGACGATCCTCGGCCTGCTCGCCGGCTATTACCGGGGCTGGCCGGACACCTTGATCTCCCGGGTGCTGGACGTGGTCTGGGCCTTTCCGGTGATGCTTCTCTCGATCGCGCTCGGCGTCTCGCTGGCGCTCGGCGGCCTGCAGGCCGGGCCGCTCCACGTCTCGGGAGACTCGATCTGGATCCCGGTCCTGATCATCGGCGGGGTCTCGGTCCCCTACATCGCCCGCCCGCTGCGGGGACAGGTGCTCTCCCTGCGCGAGAAAGAGTTCGTCGAGGCGTCCGTGGCCCAGGGTGCGGGCCCGCTGCGAGTGATGTTCGGCGAGCTGCTGCCGAACCTCTCCTCGACGATCATCGTCCTCTTCACCCTGACCATCGCCAACAACATGCTGCTCGAGGCCGCGCTCTCGTTTCTCGGCGTGGGCGTGCAGCCCCCCAACACCTCTTGGGGCACGATGATCGCCGGCGGCTTCGACCTGCTCACCAGCGCGCCCCTGCTGACCGTCATCCCCAGCGTGATGATCCTGCTCACCGTGCTCTCGGTCAACGTCTTCGGCGACGGCCTGCGGGATGCTCTCGACCCGAACTCGAAGCTGCGGCTGGCGGCGCACGCGGGCGTCGCGGAGCCGGAGGGAACGGCGGTCTAGGTGGCTCGCTTCGCGCTCAGGCGCCTGCTCGGGATGGTCGCGGTCCTCTTCGCCGTCTCTGTGCTGACCTTCCTGATCTTCAACGTGATCCCCAGCTCCGACCCGGCGCACCGAATCGCCGGCAAGGCGGCGACACCGAACCTGATCGCCAGCATCAACGAGGAATGGGGCTTCAACGACTCGCTGCCGCAACAGTACGTGGCGATGATGGAGAAGGTCTTCAGCGGCGACCTCGAATCGTATTTCGGGCGGGAAAACGTCGACGAGCGGATCGTCGAAGGGATCCCAGCGACCTTCTCGCTCTGCATCGGCGCCGCCGTGATCTGGATGTTCTTCGGGATCCTCTTCGGCTACCTCTCGGCGGTTCGGGCGGGGAGCCTGCTCGACCGGGCGCTGACCGTGATCGCGGTGGCGGGGATCTCGATACCCGTCTTCGGGCTCGCCGCCATCTTCCTCATCTATCTCACCTACAAGACCGAAATCTTCCCTTCGGGGGAATACGTCGAGTTCGCCACCAACCCGCTGGAATGGGCCGAACACCTGATCCTTCCCTGGGTGACACTGGCGATCACCTACGTCGGCCTCTACAGCCGCGTGCTGCGCTCGAACATGCTCGACGCGATGAACGAGGACTACGTGCGCACCGCGCGGGCGAAGGGACTCAGCAAGCGTCGGGTGATGACCCGGCACGTGCTGCGCAACTCGCTGATCCCGATCGTCACCCTCTTCGGGCTCGACTTCGGCGCCCTGCTCGGCGGCGCGATCCTGGTCGAAGGCATCTTCAACATCAACGGGATCGGGCTCTACGCCTTCGAATCGCTGAAAAACTTCGACCTGCCGCCGGTGATGGCGATCGTTCTCTTCGGCGCCTTCTTCGTCGTCCTCTTCAACGCGCTGGTCGACATCGCCTACGCCTGGCTCGATCCCCGCATCCGCCTCGGAACGGAGGCACGGTGAGCGAGGCGCTGCTCACGGTCGAGGACCTGCGGGTCTCCTTCAACACCCAGAGCGGCGTCGTGCGGGCGGTCGAGGGGGTCTCCTTCGAGCTCGCGCCCGGCGAGGTGCTGGCGATCGTCGGCGAGTCCGGCTCGGGCAAGAGCGTCACCGCGCAGACGATCCTCGGGCTGACCCGCTCGCCCAACGCCGAGATCTCGGGCTCGATCACGCTCGGCGGCAAGGAGCTGGTCACAGCGAGCGAAGGCGAGCTCCGGAACGTGCGGGGCGGGCGAGTCGGGATGGTCTTCCAGGACCCGATGACGTCCTTCAACCCCGTCTACCGCATCGGCCGCCAGATCACCGAGGCGATCCGCGCCCACCGCGGCGACGTGAGCAAGGCCGAAGCACGCGAGCGCGCGGTCGAGCTGCTCGACTCGGTCGGCATCCCCGAGGCGGGGCGCCGGGTCGACGACTACCCGCATGAATTCTCGGGCGGAATGCGCCAGCGGGCGATGATCGCGATGGCGCTGTCGCTCGACCCCGAAGTGCTGATCGCCGATGAGCCGACGACGGCGCTCGACGTCACCGTGCAGGCGCAGATCCTCGCCCTGCTCGAGCGGCTCAACCGCGAACGCGGGCTGGCGACGATCCTGATCACCCATGACCTCGGCGTCGTCGCCGAGGTCGCCGACCGGGTGCTGGTCATGCACGACGGGAAGATCGTCGAGCGCGGCGGCCTTGACCGGATCTTCTACTCGCCCAGCGACCCTTACACGCGCGAGCTGCTCGACGCGGTGGTGCGCGTTGATACCGCTGCGCCGCTGCGAGCGCGGCGCGAGAGCGAGCCGCTGCTCGAGGTCACCGACCTGGTCAAGCACTTCCCGGTCAAGCGCGGCATCGTCTTCGAGCGCGAGGTCGACCGGGTGAAAGCGGTCGACGGCGTCAGCTTCAGCGTCCGCCGCGGCGAGACGCTCGGCCTGGTCGGCGAGTCCGGCAGCGGCAAGTCGACCCTCTCGCGCACGATCCTGCAGCTGCTGCAGCCCACCTCGGGCTCGGTTCGCTTCGAGGGCAACGAGATCGTCGGGCTCTCGCGGCGCCGGCTGCAGCCGCTGCGGCGCGAGATGCAGATGGTCTTCCAAGACCCCTACGCCTCGCTCAACCCGCGCAAGCGGATCGGCCAGATCGTCGGCGAGCCGCTGCGCCTGCAGGGCGAGGCGAAGGGCGGCGAGCTGCGCCGCCAGGTGCAGGGCCTGCTGGACCGGGTCGGGCTCTCGGCCGAGCATTACGACCGCTTTCCGCACGAGTTCTCCGGCGGCCAGCGGCAGCGCATCGGCATCGCGCGGGCACTGGCGCTGCGCCCGAAGCTGATCATCGCCGACGAGCCCGTATCTGCCCTCGACGTCTCGATCCGCGCCCAGATCCTCGACCTGCTCGCCGAGCTGCAGTCCGACTTCGGCCTCACCTACGTCTTCGTCGCCCACGACATTGGCGTCGTCCGCCACGTCTCCGACCGGATCGCGGTGATGTACCAGGGCAAGATCGTCGAGGAAGGCCCCGCCGACACCGTCTGCGAGCAGCCGCAGGACGCGTACACGAAGAAACTGCTGGCGGCGGTGCCGATCCCAGACCCGCGCGAGGCGCGGGCACGTCGCCAGGCTCTCGGCACCGCCTGAGCGGCCTGCCACGGGCCGGCCCGGCAAACTGTGGGCAGTGGACCTGCCCCTCGCCCCGCCGATCAAGCCGCAGCTGGCGCTGACCCGCAAAGAGCTGCCCCTGGGTGAGGAGTGGGCCTACGAGCAGAAGCTCGACGGCTTCCGCGCGATCGTCTTCGTCGACGGCGAGGAGTGCTACGTCCAGTCGCGCGGCGGCAAAGAACTGGCCCGCTACTTCCCGGAGCTGAGCTTCCCCCCTGGGCGCTACGTGCTCGATGGCGAGCTGGTCATCCGCGACGCCGATGGGCAGATCGAGTTCGACGCCCTGCAGAGCCGCATCCACCCGGCCGAGTCGCGGATCACGCTGCTCTCGAAGGAGATCCCCGCCGGCCTGGTCGCCTTCGACCTGCTCGCCGAGGGCGACGAGGTGCTGCTCGAGAAGCCGTTCGCCGAACGCCGCGCGCGGCTGGAGCGACTGCTCGACGAGACCACCACGAAACTCGACGGGACCACCGTGGAGGCGAGCGTGCTCAGCCGCGATACCGAGCGCGCCGAGGAGTGGCTGCGCCGAACCGAGGGGACGATGGCGAAGCAGCTCAACGCCCCCTACATCCCCGGCAAGCGCAAAGGGATGGCCAAGGTGAAGCGCGAGCGCACGATCGACTGCGTGGTGATGGGCTGGCGCCCGGGCAAGGAGGAGGGAACGGTCGGCTCGCTGATCCTCGGCCTCTACGACGGTGGCGAGCTGCGCTCGGTCGGCCACATCTCCGGCTTCAGCCAGGAGACCAAACGCAGCCTGCGCACCCTGCTCGAACCGCTGGAGACGGGCGAGAGCGGCACCGCCGAGCCAAGCCGCTGGACCGGCGGCCGCGACCTCGAGTGGGTCGCCCTTCGCCCCGAGCTGGTGATCGAGATCGGCTACGACCACGCCGCCTCCGGCCGCATCCGCCACGGCGGCCGGTTCCACCGCTTCAGGGATGACAAGGCCCCGGAGGAGTGCCTTTTCTCGGACCTGGACGAAGGCTAGGGCGAGCCCGGCGGCTCGTGGGCGGCACGCTCGTCGCGCCCGCGGAGCGCGAGCGGCTCGCTCAGAAAAGGCGCGGCTGGGGAGGGTCGGCCTCGCCTTTTAGCCGAACGGGACGCTCCTCTTCATGCCCGCGGCTCCGGCGGTTGCTGCGGCCCCAGCCGCGGACGCGGCGGGTCAGCTTGGCGCGATCCGAGGGTGGCATGTAAGCCCGGCCGCTGTAGAGCTGTTTGTAGCGCGGCAGCAGGTCGGGGCGCTTGGCCTCCAGCCAGCCGAAGAAGACGTCCTTGACCTCGCCGCGCAGGTGCAGGGCGACGCCGCCGAGGAAGCTGGCGCCGGCGGCTTTGGCCCGCTCGACGATCGGCGCCACCTGCTCGGGCGAGTCGTTGATGCCGGGCATCAGCGGCGCGATCAACACGCCGGAGTCGATCCCCCTGCGCCGCAGCTCGGCGACCGCGTCGAGCCGGGCTAAGGGACTCGGCGTGTGCGGCTCGGTCGCCCGCCAGGCCTCCTCGTCCAGGGTCGGCACCGAGAGGTTGACCGAGATCGGCAGCTTCTTCGCCATCCGGGCGAAGATCTCGACGTCGCGCATCACCAGCGGCGACTTGGTCAGCACCGAGACCGGGGTCTCGGCCTGCTCGAGCGCCTCGAGGATCGCCGGCATCATCCGGTAGCGGCTCTCCACCCATTGGTAGGGATCGGTGTTGGTCCCCAATGCCACCAACTCCCGCTTCCAGCTCTCCCGCCCCAGCTCGCGGCGGACGAGCTCGGGAGTGTTGACCTTGACCACGATCTCGCGCTCGAAGTCCCGGCCCGCGTTGAGGTCCAGATAGGTATGGGTGCGCCGGGCGAAGCAGAAGACGCAGGCGTGCGTACACCCTCGGTAAGGGTTGATCGTCCAGTTGAAGCCGAAGCGGCCGCCGGGAACGTGGTTGAGCGCCGACTGGGCGCGGACCTCGTGGAAGTTGACGCCCATCGCCTCCGGGGCGTCGAAGGTGCGGACCATCGTCCCGTCTCCCACGCCGGGCAGGCGGAGGTCGTTCTCGACTCGTTGTTCATCCCACCGCATACGAACGTATGTTCGCACGACGTCCGGCGGAAGGGCGCGCGGCTCAGCCGGGCAGCTCGCCCCGGATCACGTAGCGCAGCACGTCCACGACCTGCCCTGCCGTGCGCGCGGTTGCCTGTGCGGCCCGGTCGACCTCCTTCAATGCGTGGTCGAGCTCAGTGTCGTGGAGGGTGATGACCGGCTTGCCCAGGGCGGCGGCGAAGCCGGCGTCGAAGGCCGCGTTCCACTGGCGGTATTTGTCGCCGAAACGGACGACGACCACGTCGGCATCGCGGATCAGCGTCTGGGTTCGGACCGCGTTGACGCCAGCGCCCATGTGGTCCCGCCAAAACGACGCACCCTCCTCGCCCAGGGTGCCGACGCCCGCGTCGTCGGAAGCGGCGTGATCGGTGACCGGGGCCGAGAACTCGACCGGCAGCCCGGCCTCCTGCGTCCCCGCCTCGATCCGCTCGCGCCAGCCGGAATGGATCTCCCCCGCGAGATAGACACGCCACGTCCGCCCCATTCCCCCATCGTAAAGCCCCTCAGCGGGCTGAGTTCGTGGTTATTCCCGGTATGCGGGAATAACCACGAACTCACCGCTACAATATCTAACGTGAACGTAAGAAAGAGATTTCGCCCGGGGGTAGACGCCGGCCACGAGCACTACAAGTGGTGGGCTCTCTCCTGCACCAGTCTCGGCATGCTGCTGGTGGCCACGAACTCGGGGACGCTGATCATCGCCCTGCCCGACCTCGAGCGGGCGCTCGGCACCAGCCTGCTCGAACTGGTCTGGGTGATCCTCGCCTACATGATCTCCTCGACGGTGCTGGTCCTCACCGCGGGCCGCCTCTCCGACCTCTTCGGCCGCAAGAGCGCCTTTGCCGGCGCCTTCGTGGTCTTCGGCCTCGCCTCCCTGGGTGCCGGCTTCTCGGGCAGCGGCACCGAGCTGATCCTCTGGCGGATCGTGCAGGGAGTCGGCGGCGCCTTCATCTTCGCCAACGGCCCCGCCCTCGTCACCGACGCCTTTCCGCGCGAGCAGCTCGGCTTGGCGATGGGCACCAACACGATGGTGGCGGCGATCGGCCTCGTCCTCGGCCCGGTCCTCGGCGGCGCCCTGGTCGCGATCTCCTGGCACTGGGTCTTCTGGTTCAACGTGCCGCTGGCGGCGGCAGGCGCCATCTGGAGCGGGCTCACCCTGCGCGAGCTCGCCCGCCCCGACAGCGAGCGAGGCCTCGACGTCACCGGCACCCTCACCTTCGTCGTCGGCCTGACCGGGCTCGTCTACGGCATCTCGCGCGGCGGCATCTCCGGCTGGGACGACACGCTGGTGATCGGCAGCCTCGCCGTCGCCGCGGTGCTGCTGCCGCTCTTCGTGCTGATCGAGCACCGCGGCAAGGCGCCGATGCTCGATCTCGACATCTTCCGCAACCGCCTCTTCGCCGCTGCCACAGCGGCCGCCTTCATCAACGGGCTCTCGCGCTTCGCCCTGATGTTCATCTTCGTCTTCTACTACCAGGGGGCGCAGGGGGACGACCCGGTCACGGCCGGGATCAAGCTGGCGCCGATGGCGATCGGGATGCTGGTCGCCTCCCCGCTGGCGGGGATCTGGGCCGACCGCCACGGCTCGCGCACCCTGGCGGCGCTGGGGATGCTGGTCACCGCCGCCGGCCTGGCCCTGATGACGACGCTGCAGGCTGGCTCGCCCTACTGGCAGGGGATGGCCTGGCTGGCCCTGGTCGGGGTCGGCTCGGGGATGTTCAACTCGCCCAACACGGCGGCGATGATGGGCACGGTGCCGACCGAGCGGCGCGGGATCGCCGCCGGCGCCCGCACGATGCTGCAGAACACCGGCGCGGTTATCTCGATCGCCTTCGTGCTGGCGATCGTCACCAACGCGATCCCGCAGGAAGTTCTCTTCGCGATCTTCTCCGGGCTCGCCTCGGGACTGAGCAGCGCCCAGCTCGAGCCCTTCATCCACAACATGCACACGGCGCTCTGGGTCCTCGCCGCGACTTCGGTCCTCGGCGCCGGGGTCTCGCTCCTACGCCCGCGACATGCTCCCACTCTCCTCGAGGTGCAACGTTTTTCGGCTCCCGCAGGGACGAAAAACGTTGCACCGGGGACGGCGGAGGGCGTGGAGGCGTTGCGCGAGGAGATCGAGGCGACTCCGTGACCCGAAGCGACGCGGTCGAGCGATCCACCAAGGGCGAGCTGCGAATCGGCGACGTCGCCAGGCTGGCCGGAACGACGCCCCGAACCATCCGCTACTACGAGGAGATCGGCCTCCTCCCCGCCTCCTCCCCCCGCGAGCGAGGGGCTCACCGCACCTACGCCGAGGAGGACGTCGAGCGCCTCGCCGGGCTGCTGCGCCTCAAGGACCTGCTCGGCCTCTCGCTCGAGGAGCTGAAGGCGCTGGTCGAGGCCGAGGACGCCCGCGCCTCGCTGCGTCGCGAGTGGGAGACCGGCGTCGAGGACCCTGTCCGCCGCCGCCAGATCCTCGACGAGGCCCTGGGCCACATCGGCCGCCAGCTCGACCTCGTCCGCCGCCGCCGCGACGAGATCAGCGCCTTGGAAACAGAGCTGCTCTCAAAGCGCAAGCGCGTCCAGGCGCGACTGCGCGAGCTAAAGGCGCCTACGGCTCGAAGAGAGGCTCGGTTGGCTCGGCAGCGTCGGGTTCGCTAGCGACGAGAGGTGAGGCTGGATCCGGAAGGCCGGCAGTCTGCTCGCGGAAGTGCTTGCTGAGCATCGAGACCTGCCCTTGGTAGTTGGAGCCAAGATCACCACCGTAAAGACGATCCGGGACTTCCGACATGCGTTCCAACGCTAGCTTGCAGACTGGCTGGCGATGCTCAACCATGAATGAAACATCTCGAGCCCGGACCTCGAGTGCAGCGCGGCTTCCATGGTGTTTTTTTGTGTCCCAGCCGAAACCAGGGTCGAAGAAGCCCGCGTAGTGGGTGCGGAGCTCTCCAGCCGTTGGGTCATAGGCGAGCATCTCAGCTGCGGTCTGGGGAGGGATACAGACCCCCTCCGCTGAAAGCAGCAGATAGAAGATCTCCGGCTCCAGAACAACTTTGCCACCCTTCTCGGGCCTAACCGGATCCCAATAGTCCGTCCAGCGGTAATGGCGGATGCGCGTCATGTCGACGGGGAGGCTGTTCTTCTTTGCCCGATACCCAACGATCCGCTCCTCATGGCCCTCCAGGTCAAGGCTGAGGAAAAGACCATCCGACAGCCTCAAATCCGCATCGCGGATGGCATGGCTGTCGAGATACAACAGGGGAAACTCCTGTTGTAGCCCGCGAATTTCCTCGTCACTCATGCGGGCTGGGCCACGGACGAGCCGCAACTGGTTGAGCGACAGCGTCGTCCTGACTTTGATCGCAAACGATCGGGGCACGATCTCCAGGTAGAGCCGGCCTCGATAGCCAGCTTGGATCTCGTCAAAACGATGGTGGCGATCACTGATCACTCGCGTAAAGACATCTAGCCGGCCCGTCGAGCTCTTGGGATTCGCCCTGCCGCGTACCTCCGGCGGGAGTGCAACCTCCTCGATGAGCGGCACCAGGTAGGGCCGGTCCCGCTCGAGCACTGCCCCATCGCGAAGATCGATTCTCTCGAAGGCGATATCCCGGACCTTTTCCTCGACGGTGGATGAGGGATCTGGCAAGAAGCTGCAACGCAGGGCCCAAGCGAACTCGCCCAGGCGCAAGTCGAGGCTTGCGGGCTGAATTGCCTCGGGGCGGATGCGATAGTCGCCAGACGTGATCCAATCATCGGCGATGGCCTGGGAGAGATCCTGCGCAGGGAAGACGCCTGCCTGACCTACGGAGTCACCACCGACAGGCTCTCGATCTTCCGCACGTGCGTCGTGTATCCGCATCACGTCGAGATTATCCGTCGCGCCTCAGCTGTCCCAAGGTATGGGGTGAGCGCAAACTCCGCAATGTCCGGCAGTAATCCGCGCATTTTCTTGGTTTCGCCGGCCAGTACGCGGCGGGCGAGCAGCGAGGCGATGCCCCCGACCACCGCCTCGTCGGTGGCTTCGGGGGGCGGCTCTCCCCCCGCCGGCGACGGCGCGCCGTCGCGCAGGTAGGGGACGAAGCTCTGGATTGCCATCTGGTAGCGGTCGTAGACACCGCGGCCGGCGCGCAGGCCCTCAACCAGGACGAGCTGCGCCTGGGCGGGCTCGGCCTCGAACAGCTCCAAGAGCGCGTCGAGCGCGTCGAGCACGCCGCTGCCCCAGTCCTTGCGCTCGGCGCAGGCCTCCTTCACCCGGGCCCGAATCCGCTCGACCGCGTCGTCGTAGGCGGCGACGAAGCAGGCGTCCTTGCTCTTGAACTGTTTGTAGAAGTCGCTCTTGGAGACTCCAGCGCGCTTGCCGATCGAGGAGACCGTGGTTCGTTCATAGCCTTTTTCCTCGAGGCACTCAGCGAGCGCGGCAAGCAGCCGTTCGCGCTGGTTCTGCGCGACGAACTCGCGGGGAAGGCCATGGCGGCCGCGGGGCAATCGTTCCACTGTGGCGCTGGAGTCTGCCAGCGCCGGTGGTCAGGCGTTTGCTCGCTTCTTCGCCGCCTCGGCCGCGCCCTGAAATGGAGCGAACATGAATTCGGAGAGCTCGGGCAACAGGTCCTCGGCCTGCTCGGCCTCGTCGCGGCGGATCTGCTGGTAGACGATCCAGGCGACGCCGCCGACCAGTGTCTCTTCGATCGTCTCGGGAGTCTGTTCGTCCTGCGGCACGGTGCGCTTGACCAGGTCGACGAATCGCTGCATCGCGGCCTCGTAGCGATCGGTAGCCGCCGGGGTGGCGGAGAGCGCCTCGATCATGCACATGCGGGCCAAAGCCGGGTTCTCGGCGACGTAGCGCAGGAACGAGGCCAGCCCGGCCTGTATGCGCTCCTCCCACTCGCCGTCGACCTCGGCGCAATCGGCTTCGATCTGCGCCAGCGCCTCCTCGACGGCCGTGTCGAAGGCGGTCAGGAAGACTTCCTCCTTGCCCTCGAAGTTGTCGTAGAGCGTCTTGCGGGCGACTCCCGCGCGGCGCACGATGTCACCGATTTTGGTCGCGTCATAGCCCTGTTCGGCGGTCAGCTCCGCAATCGCGTCCATGATCCGGCGGCGCTTGTGGACAGCGATGAACTCGCGCGGCAGGGTTGGGCGCACCGCTACGGAGCCTCTCTTCTCCCCGGACCTCGCCTGTGCGCGCGACGGCATTGAGCAAGGATACCCGCGAAGGGCCCTTTGTCCTTGCAGGGCAGCGACCCAACTGGTACCCTTTTACGACCTGGTGGGTTTATATCAGAAACGATCAGGTTTCTCAATGGCGCCAAACAGGGTAGAACTGAGTCACGAGATGTTGGTCGCCGCGCTCGGCGACAGCTGGCCAGCGGCCGACGTCAGCGCCGCCGCCGAGCTGCTCTCCGGGGGAGAAGGACAGTTTCCCTCCGGCATCCGCTCCCTCCCCTCCGACCTGGTCAGCGCCGTCCAGCGCGAGCGCCTGCTGGCGGCGACGCTGCGCGCCACCGCGGAGCTCGGCTACCGCGAGGTCAGCGTCCAGGACGTGCTCGAGCGCTCCGGCGTCTCCCGCCCGACCTTCTACGAACACTTCGAGAACAAGGAAGCCGCCTTCCTGGCGGCGTTCGACACCGTCTCCGCGCGCCTCCGCGAGCAGATCGAGACCGCCGCCCTCGACGGTGAGGGCTGGCGCGAGCGGCTCCGGCTCGGCCTCGAGGAGCTGCTCCACTTCGTCAGCGAGGAGCCCGATGCGGCGATGACGCTGATCGTCGACGGCCGTGCGGCCTCTCCCGAGGCCCTCGCCCGTCGCGACGACCTGCTCGACCACTTCTCCTCCTGTCTCGACAGCATGGTGCGCGCCGAAGCCGCCGCCGGCGAGGGCCCCTCGGCAGTTGCCGCCGCCGGCATCATCGGCGGCATCGAGGCCCTCCTCTACTCCCGCCTCAACCGCGGCGAGACCGACGGCATCGAAGAGCTGCTGCCCTCGCTGATGTACTTCGCAGTGCTGCCCTATGAGGGCCAGGAGGCGGCGAGCAAAGAGCTGGCCGTCCCAATTCACTGACCCTACCCCGCAGGCGCCAGCACAGAAGCAGAGAGCGAGGTCACCTTCCACTCCCCCCCTTCCCTGGCCAGGTTCAGCTGAAAAAGCCTCGCCCCCGGGGCGTGGAAGACGACGAAGGCGGTGTCGCCTTCGATGCGGACCTTGGTGACCTTTCCTTCGGCCTGGGCCCTGGCGATCTCGCCGGCTTGGGGGGAGAGCAGCGCTTCCAGCAGCCCGGCGCAGCTGGGGGACTTCTTGGCCTTGGCGGCGAGCTCGGAGAGCGTTTCGGTGACCGTCTTCCCCAGGTAGGAGCAGGCTTCCTGCTCGTCCCCTTCGGCGATCGCCCCCAGGTAGCCGTGGAAGGCGGCGAGCACTTCCTCCCTGCCGGATCCCTCCGCCTCTTCTCCGAAGCCTTCGATGCTCGCTTCGGCGCTTTGTTCCTTGGCGGCGCCCTGAGCGCTCGTGGCTTCGCTGGAGCTCTGGGTTGAGCCCTGTCCTTGGGAGGAGCCCCCTCCCCCGCAGCCCGCCAGGCAAAGCAGGGCAAGGAGAAGCAAAAGGGCCAGGCGCCTAGCCAATTGCCTTGCAGCTGCGGTTCAGGGTTTCAGACATCTGCAGGCCCCCGGCGAAGCCAAAGCTGGTCCTAATCATCGGGAAGGCGACCTTGGAGAGCCCCGCAGGAGCGGGGCAGCCCGCGGTGATGAAGCCCCTGCGGTTGAGGTTCAGCGAGATGCCGCTGACAAAGCCCCATTCCCCGGTTGCCTGGGGCAGGAAGGCTTCCAGGGCGGTGCCGTAGGTGCCGGGGGTGCTTTTGACCAGGAAGGGCAGGACGTAGGAGGTATCGACGGGCTGGGTGCCGTAGATGTGGGCGAAGACCGCGTGCTCGCCCCTGACCTTGCCCGCGAAGGCAAGCACCTTGCCGTCGGAGGGAAAGGGCGATTGCTCTGGCAGCCTGACATTGGCCGAGAAGTGCCCTTCGCCGACCAGGGAGGGGCCGCAGGCGGCCATCGCCTGCTCGGTGGTGGAGGGGTCGATGCGCCCGATTCGGCAGCTCGGGATGCCCTTGAAGGAGAGGTGCCCGGCGCGGTTTACCTGGATCGTGAACTTCTTCAGCTGCGGTTCGGCGCCGGGCCTGGTCGAGTCGATGCGGCCCGAGACCGAGACCGAGACCGGGGCCTCTCCCTTGCGGGGCAGGCGCTTGGGGGCGATCGCCCCGGCGACGGTGACCCTGACTCCCTGCTTTTGGGCGACCTCGGCCGAAGAGGCCGAAGAGAGGAGGAGGACTGCGATCGACAGGGCGATCGCGAAGGCGATCGCCTTGTGCTTGCTTTTTGCCTTCACGCCCACCCCTAGCGGTAAAGGGCGATGTAGAAGGGGGCCTTGACGGGGCCGCCGTTGTGCATCTGCACCTCGACCTGGGGCGAGGGGCAGGAGCCGGTGCCGCCGATCGTGACGAAGGCCGTGACCGTGCCCGAGCCGTTGTAGCGGGGGGTTACCTGGGCGCCCCTTGGCGCGAAGCCGGGGACGGTGATGCAGTAGATGCCGGCTTCTATGCCCTGTTTGACGTTGGCGGAGGTGATCCCCTTGGAGAGCGCCCCGTCCACGTCGCCTTCCTGGCTCACCGCGGCGAAGGCGGCGGGGTCTGCGGATTCGGCGAAGGTTGCGGTATCGGCCCTTGAGGCACTCGGGACCTGGGAGAGGGTCTGCTCATCGACCTTCGCTCCCGTCACCGCCGCGGTTGCCAGCTTGGTCGTGGTGACCGCGCCGTCGGTGAGCTTCTCCGCGGAGACCGCCCCTTGGCCCAGCTTCGATGCGACCACGGCGCCGCCGGCGATCTTTCCCTGCTTTACCGCCTGGGCCTTGATCTTCGGCGCGGTGACCGCGTTCTTTCTGATCTTCTCCGCGGTCACCGCTCCTGGGCGCAGTTGCTTTTCGCCCACCGACTTGGGGGCGAGCTGGTTGGCCGCCCAGGCGCCGGAGGTGCCCAGGGCAACTGTCAGCGCCAGGGTCGAGGCGACGTTGGCGTAGCTCAGCTTTGGCCTTGCCATGGAGCTAGTGCTTCTTGGCCTTGCGCTTGGCGCAGGCGTTTTGCATCTTCGGGTGGATCACGAGCGGCTTGCCGTTTTGCCCGGTGAACTTGGCCGTCGCCCGGTGGGTGGCGGCACAGAGGTTGGTGGAGTTTTGCAAGAGGCCCTTCTTCCCCCCCTGCATGGTCAGGGTGAATTCGGTGACCGGGGCGTCGGGGACGAATTCGAAGGTGTTTCGGATTCCCCCGTTTACCGAGTCGATGCGGCCGTCGAGGACGACTTCCACCGGCTGGGTTTCAGGTCCCTTCAAGGCAACCGCCAGGTCTGGCAGCTGGTGGCTTGAGGAGCGCAGGTAGACCGGTCCGCTCAGGGGTGTTCCAAAGAGCGGTGTCTTTGCCGTCGCGTAGCCGTAGACCGATCCCTGCGGGCAGGCCTTGGCGGCGAACTGCACCCTGGTGCAGACGGTTTTGATGTGGGCCTGGTCGAGGAACTCCGAGTGCGGGAGCGCCACCGAGGCGTAGGCGATGTTGGCATCGCCGGGCCTTGCCTTGAGGACCGCCTGGAATTTCGGGTGGGCGCCGCGTTTGACGCCGCCGAAGAGGCGGAAGGCGAGCTTTGGCTTGAAGCCGAGGCTGGCGCAGTCGGCGGCCTGGAAGCGCTCGGCCAAGGAGACTCCCGTGTCATCAGCGGTCGAGGCGAGGATGCCGCCGGTGCCGGTGATCTGGGCGTCGATCTGCTTTGGCGCGCAGCTGGTCGGGTTGAGGGTGAAGTTGGGCCTGTCGAGGTTGAGGCGGATGTCGCGGATCCTCACCGGGATCCCCTGGAAGATCTGGGGGAAGGGATCGGAGGTAGCTTCGCCCTGGGCGGTCTCGGGGTTGATGTCGATCGCCGTCCTTACCGTGATCACGCCGAGGTCATAGGGGCCGACCTTGGCGGGGCTGATCACGACCATCGACATCGGGGCGCCCTTGTAGGGGCCGGCCAGGTAGACCTTGCCTGGCACCCAGGTGAGCGGGACTCCTACTCCCGTTCCGACCTGGGTGGTGCCGATCTGACTCGACGCCGGGCAGGAGGGGTCCGATTGCTCCAGGGCGCCGTCGCCCGCGATCGTTTCCCGCGAGAGCGCCTGGGCGATGCCGGCGTCTGAGCAGATGCCGACGCCGGCGAACTTGGCGGCGAGTCCCTGGGGCAGCTTGACGCCGACCTGGGAGTACTCCTGGTCGTCGTCGCTTCTGGTGGTGCGGAAGAGGAAGGGGGAGTACTGGCCTGCGCTGGGGCTCTGCGTGCCGGCTTCAAGCGTCGGCTTGAAAGGACGCTGGCCTAGGTCCTGCACGCAGGGGCTGCCATTGGGCTTCTGGGTGATCGAGTAGTTGGAGTCCACGACGTGCGGGGTGGTGGGATCGGCCCAGGAGAAGAATTCAGCCCGGATCGTCTTCTGGCCGCAGGTGGTCGGATTCACGAGACCCGCTCTGACCCCGCCCTTGAAGTTCAGCTCCATGTCGGAGACCGGGAACTGGGGCAGGTCGTCGAAGGTCGAGGTGATCTGCCCCGTAGTGGGATCGAGGTCGAGGCGGCCGGGGATCTTGACCAGGATGCCTCGTTCTGGTTCCTGGATCACCAGGTAGAGCGAGAGGAAATTGTGGAAGGGGTTATCGCCCTGCTTGGCGATATAGATGAAGCCTTCGGGCTGCTGGTCGATCGGCAGGATCGGGGTGTGGAGGACCAGCTTGCCGTACTGGCTGTTGTCGGGGCAGGTGACAGGTTGGTTGGTACCCAATCCGATCTGCGCCGCCGTGCAGGTGTTGAGGCCCTGGGCGGCCGAGGGTGAGAGCGTCATCCCTTCCGGGAACGTCGTCACCACCTTCTTCATCGGCGGCGTCGAGATGCCTTTGACGTAGCCGTTTTGCCCGTACAGTTCTTTGGCTTCTTCGACTTCGTCATTTCGCTGCGGCACTTCCAGGTGGACATCCAATCCCGTCGGGCCGCCGGCGTCGCGGTTGTCGGGCTGGATCGCGACCTTCGGTTCGAAGCGGATCCGCGGGTCATCGCAGCCCGTCACGTTCAGCGGGTCGGGCCATTCTTCGATCGGGGTGTAGTTGCCGGGGTCGGTATAGGAGTCGAAGCGGGCACGGGCGCCGCCGTTGTCGAAGCCGCAGTCCGTCGGGGTGGTGAGCAGCGGGCGGATCGCCGCGCTGAAAGGCGCGTGGACCAGGCCGTGGCCTTCGCCGCGGCGGGGGTAGTAGCGGAACTTGTCGTGAACGGGGTCCCCCGGCACGCCCCAGAAGGTCACCTCCGAGGCACGCACCGTAAGTAGGTTGGAGATGTTCGGCGTCACTGTCTTGATCGCGTAGTTCTGCGCCGGGTCCAGTTCGGGGTAGATGTGGCCGATCACTACGCCGCCGGCGTTGAAGCCGAAGTCCGCCGCCTTGCCCACCGGTGGGCGCAGGTTGTAGATGGCGACGCGGCTGAGGAAGGAGTTGGCGTTGATCAGGCCGCCGCGCCCGTATCCGTTGACCCCGCCGCCCCCACTGATAACTGGGATGTTGAGGTAGCCGACCTGGGTGTCGGACGGGCAGCCGGTCGAGTTGGTGACCACGCCGTGTTCCGCGAACTGCGTCGGGTCGCACTTCGGCGTCGCCTCGGGGTTGCCGATCATCCCGCGCGGCAGGGTCACCTCGACGTCCTTGAGCAGCCCTTCGGTGATCGTCCCGCGCGTCCCGTCGTCCGGGCTCGTCTCGATACGGGCGTTGAGGTCGAAGTCGACCCGCTGCTCGAAGGGGTGCGTCCCGGCGGCGCGCACGGGGCTGCCGTCGGGATAGGCCGCGTCGAAGACGTCGGCCTTGAAGCTGTCGGGCACAAGGCCGAAACCCGCCGGCGTGGGGCCGAAGGGGACCTGGTCGGTGTCGGTGAAGCTCGCCGCGCCGCCACCCGAGACGGTTGCCACGTTGGTGCCGCTACCCGAGGCGCCTGGTTCGACTTCGACTTCGACGAACATCTCCGGCAGGTAGCCGGTGGGTTCGAGGTAGAGCCCCGAGTTGGGAATGTCACCCGGGGGCGGCGCCAGTTCGGAAAAGAAGCCCGGGATTTCGCAGGTGGCCGTTTCGGTTCCCACCCCAGAACACCAGCCGAACAGGCTCAGGTCGAGGCCGCCTTCCATGAAGTGGATCGCCGAGACCTTGACCCCTGCCGGGAGCTCGTCGGTGAGGACCAAGGGCGGGCCTCCTTCCGCGCTGGCTTCGTCGCCGATGTTGCGCGCCTGCACGGTGAACTGGCCTTCGCCGCCGGGCGGAAGCGTGGTGTTCCCCCAGGTGGCCTTGATGTCATAGCGCGGGCCGATCGCGGCCCGCGCGGTGCCAGCGCCGAAGACGGCAAGGGCCAAGAGCGCCGTGCAGGCGAGCGTCCATAGGCGTCGGTGAGTCGGCTTCATCGCGTTGTTCCCCCTGCTCGTCGTCGTGTTCTTCGCTCGCCTGCCTTGTGCCGTCCTCACTTGGAGCCTCCCCGCTTGCCGTGGCGCGCTCGCTTGTGGTGGGCATGACGGTGGCGCTTGACGCAGCGCCCGTGCCGGCGCGCCTGGCCCTTGCGGCACCTTGCCTTGGACGGGGCCGTCTTCTGGTTCCCCGCGCCACTCAGCGAGGCGCTTCCCGCCGCGCCCTGGAGCGGCGGCGCCTGCAGCGGGCCCTGGCAGGATTCTTCGGAGCAGTGCACGACCGGAGTCGGGCGCGGGAAGCCGCCGCCTACCCGGGCGTCGTAGAGGTTTAGGAATTCGTCGCGCTCATAGCCGGTAAGGCCCGGCTCGACCACCGAGAAGAAGATGTTCTTCCCGTCGTGGTCGACGGCGTTCACTTGGGGCGCGGCCACGTTCTCCTGGAAGGCCGTCACGCCGTCGGTGACCAGCCTTATCGAGCCGTTGTGCCACTCGTAGATGTCGGTGTTGCGGTTGACGTCTGCCCGTACCAGCGGCTGCTTGGTCGCGAAGGCGACCGTGCTGCCGTCGGCCGAGATCCGGAAGTCGGAGTCGTTGTTGATGGACGGTGAGCCCAGGCGATAGGTGGTCGTCGCACCCCTGGCGCACGAGAGGCACTCGATCGAGTGCTGGTCGACTTCGTAGCGGTAAAGCTCGATGCACGGTCCCGTGAGTTCGCCGGAGTTTTCGTCTTCTTCTCTCTGCTTGTGATGACAGCCCGACGGCGTCCCGACGGCGTCCGAGGTGAGGCTCGGGCTTGCCTTGGCTACGAACAGGAGGTCCTCTCCACTCGGCGACACCATGCCTTCGCTCAGCCCGTCAGCGCCAGAAAATTCGGGGGTCGCGACGAAGCTCAGGGCGCCTTCGTGCAGCAGGTAGACGTTTTCCCCGCCTTCGGTCCCCTTGCCCGCGACCAGCTGCTGCTCGGACTGGAAGTAGATGCGTGAGAAGTCATCCGAGATGATCGACGGGCCGACCTTGGCGTCGGCGACGACGCAGGTCAGGCAGGTCGATTCCTTGCTTTCCTCGTCCCAGCGGTAGATGTCGCGACCGCTGTTGGTGTCCGCCGAGTCGAGCCGGCTGTAGGTGGCGAAGTAGCCGTAGCGCCCGTCGGGGGTTGTGCGCATGAATTCCGGTTCGCCTTTGCTGGTGCCCGGATCGATCAGCGTCGTCTGTTCCGTGTTGCGGTTGCGCACGTAGAGGCGCTGCTTGGCGCTGCAGTCGCCGTTGGGGTGGGTCTCGAAGTAGACGACCGAGGCGTCGCGGGCGTTGATCAGGTGGTATCCGGGGCGCCAGACCCTGCCTGGCCCGCTTGGGGCCCCACCTTCCCCACCGCCTGTGAAGCTTGATCCGTTAAGCAGCGGACATTCGGCTTCGGTGCCGTCGGGCATGATGCTGACGACTTCCGGGCTGCCCGAGCCGAGGTCGATCAGCTGGCCTTTGCCGCCGGCGATGAGGAGCACATGGCCTGCGTCTTCGGTCAGGTCGACGTGACCGAAGAAGCTGTGGCTCCCCTGCGCCAGGACCGCCTGGTTTTCAGCGTCGTCGAGGCGCACCATGGCGGTGTACAACGGAGAGCCGGAGACTTCAGGGCGCTCCACCGCCATCACGAAGTGCGCCAGGTCGGGGGTGATCGCGTCGAGGAAGTAGCTCAGTTCGCCGCCTTTCACCTGCGCGGAGGCCTGCGGCTGCACGCTGCGCGAGACCCAGCCGCTAGGCGTGCGTTTGGCGAGGAAGAGCGCGTGGGCCGAATTGTGTCCGCCCGGAGCCCCGGCGAAGACCTTCCACAGCGCCTTTTCGCCGTCTTCGGAGATCGTCGGCTCTTGCATCGCAGATCTTGCCGGACTCACGTTCTGCGTCCCCTTGTCGGGGGAGTTGACCAGCTCCACGCCACGGGCGGGCAGCGTCACTTCCGCAGTGCTGCGGGTGGTGAAGCTGAGCGGCTGGCTGGTTTCACCGCCGGCCGGGTTTTCAGCAGTGACCCGGTAGCTGTATGTGGTCTGGGGTTGAAGGCCGGTGAGCTCGGCGGAGACGACGACCGGCGTACGCGATTCGCTGGTCTCTTCTCCTCCGGGCAGCGCGGTCCAGGTCGTGCCTCCGTCGGAGCTGTATTCGAAGTGGTAGGTCAGCTTGGCGCCTTCGGGGTTGGCGTAGCCGTTGAGGCGCGCCGTGGTGTCAGTGCGCGGCGCGACGAAGGCGGCGAAGATCTGGGTGGGCTGCACCTCAAGGGTTTCGAATTCCTTGGTTTCCGAAGTGGTGGTGCCGGCACTGTTGGTGGCGAGGATGCGCGCGCAGTAGCTTTCGGCGGGCAGCAGAGCCGTCAGCGTCGCTTCGACGGGAGTCGGGCTGGTACTCCCTTCTTCGATCTGGCCGATCGTCTGGTCGACGAATTCGCCGGCGCAACCGGCGCCCTTGCTCAGCTGCACCTTCCAGTCGGCGGTGTCGGCTTCGGGATCGACGGTTCCGCTGACTTTTGCCGAGCTGGTCGTGAGGTTCGAGGGTGCGGCAATCGTCACTGCCGGCTTTGCCGATGCTTCCGTGGTGCTCAGGCTGACCACGTTGGAGAAGCTCGCCAGGCGGGTGGCGGTGTCGACCGCGACCAGCCTCACCTGGTAGGAGGTGCCGCCGCGCAGGGCGTTGGTGTCGAGTTCCACCGCATGGTCGCTGGCGTCGCTTGGCAGCGCCTGCGCCGGGGAGGAGCCGGCTGCCGCCCAGCTCTGTTTCGGCGTCTTCCACTCGAAGTGCCATTCGACGCTGGTGTTTTCGGGGTTGACCGTGCCGCTCAAATGGGCGCTGCTGACCCCCACCGCGCTGGGAGCGTTTGCCGTGACGGCGGCTTCGGTGCCGGTCTGCTGCGGGCCGAAGACGAGCACTCTTGGCTTGCCGCCATCCGTGGAGTCACTGTTTTGCCTGCCGACGAGTGCGTAGAGGCGATCAAGGCTGGCGTTGTAGGCGATGCTGCGGGCCTCGTTGGGGCCGAATTCGGCTTCGCTGCCACCGAGATAATCGCCGCCGAAGCGCCCCACTTCTGCTCCGTTTGCTTTGAAGTCCTGAACCGAGTCGGGATGCGATGAGAAGATGTGGCCGGCTGCGGTCGACTGATCGACCGAGATATCGCGAACGGCATCGCTAGGTATCGAGTTGCCGGACGACAGGGTCGAGTCATAGGTGCCGTTTACCCACTTCTCAAGTGAGAAAGTGGAGACCCCGCCGGAGTATTCGAAGCCAGAGACGTAGAGCGCGCCTGCGGAATCGAGTTCGCCGGGCGCTCCTCCTGCGTTGAGAGAGCTGATTTCCGTCGGGGGATTAGTAGAGGGGTCGTACTCGAAGACGTTCTTGAGCAGGATCCCGGCGCTTGAGCCGAAAGTCCAGAGATGACCGGCGGCATCTACAGCGAGCTGGAGAATTTCGCCGCCTGCCGCGGTGGTCCGCCAGCGGACGGTGCCGTCCGGGTTGTATGCGACTAGCTGGTTCGATTCACCCGGGAGGACTTTCCGGTTGCGTGGTTCGGCGACGTAGATATCGCCCTGGGTCGGCCCACCGGTGTTGTCGACCGCCACCGTGGCACGTTGAGAGTTGACCGGGATGAAATTAGTGCCGGTGGAGGTGAAGTCCCACGGCGTCCCGTCGGCATGGAACTTCTTCAGGAACCGGGGTTCGGACGCCGGATTGCCCGAGGATTCCGATTCGGTCACGTAGACCGCGCCGGTTGCGTCATCGACGGCGATCGATTCCGCTGTCTGCAAGCCCGTGTCGAAGGAGAAGAGCAGCGGCCTTTCCGTTTTGGTGGCGGCCGATGCCACAGAGGCAAAGAGCGCGAGACCGAGCAGCGCCAAGGCGAAGGCGACGAAGAAGAGAGGCGGCATGATGCGCCCTCGGGCGGCCACATCCTGGCGCATGGTCGATCCCGCAGAAGCTGCCCTCGCGTGGCGTCTCACGTAGCTCTCTCCTTGTCCCGTGAGCCCCTCTGCCCGCCGCTTCCCTGTTGCGGCTTCCGCGAGGCTCCGTTATGTCCCTGTAGTGATGCGGTCGTCCTCTCAGAGACGACATTGGACACCGTAAACGAGGACTTTCATAAAGTCAAGGAGAAGATTTTTGAAAGAAAGGTGTGTGTTTTAGAGCACCTCAGCGATCGTTTCCAGCTCGGCCGGATCGGGGGATCGTCCTTCGCTCGCCCTTCTCGCCACCAGGGAGGTCATCGCGGCGATCGCCGTCCAGGCCCGGCCTCCTCCGAGCAAGCCCGCCAAACGCTCGATCGCCTCGTGCTGGACTCGTACCCCCTCTGGGCCGACGGCGAGGATCTCGAGGCTGAGCAGGCGAGCGGTGGGCAGGTCGCCAGGCAGCAGCGAGGCGGCCGCCGCCACTCCCGCCCTCGCCTTGGCCCGGGGCTCCTCCGCCCCGTCGCAGGACCCTTCGAGCACCTCCAGCAACCGCTCGAACAGCTCCTCGAAGCTGGCCAGCATGCACTCGCGGCGATCCTTGAACTGGCGATAGAAGCTGGCGGTGGAGACGCCTGCCCGCTTGGAGATCTCAGCCACCGACGTCTCGGCGTATCCCTTTTCCGCACTCACCTCGGCCATCGCCGCGATCAGCCTTTCGCGCTGGTTACGCTCGACCAGCTCGGACGGCAAGCCGTGCGGGCCAGCCGGGAGGCGCTTCAATTGCGCTCGGCTCGCTTTGCCTCGCTGCGCGCGACGCTGCGGATCGTCTTGCCGAGCGCCTCGTCGGTAGCCTCCGCGATCGCGATCTGAAAGACGCCCATGAGGACATCGGCGCCGAGCGGACGGGTGCGCTCGAGGGTCTCCCGCACCTTGGGCCAGTCGCTGTCCGGGCGGCCGGCCTCGTCGAACGGCTTCCAGACCTCTTCGATGAAGAGGTCTGTGAAGAGGTGGGCGATCTCGTCGGCCTTGCGGCGCAATTTCTCGGCAACGGCGAGAACCGCGTCGGGACTCATGCCGACGTCGGCGAGGGCCGCGGCGGCGTTCATCATCCGCGGGCTGATCACCTCGACTTTGCCGTCGGGCAGAGAACGGATCGTGCCGAGCTTTTCACCCCGTTCCAGCATCTCGAAGCCGCGCCCTTCTTCAACCTCCTTCTTGTAGAGCTCGGCCAGCTCAGCCATCTCGATGATCTCCGGCGCCTCCTCTTCGAAGGGGGCTCGCAGGGTGCGGGTGAGGTCGTGGATCTCGGTCGCCGCTCCGTTGACGCTTTCCTGCATGCGCCGGATCGCCTCCAGGTTGAGGCCCTCGGCTTGAAGTTCGCGGGTCAGTTCGATCCGCGCCACGTGGTCCTCGTTGTAGTAGCCGGTGCGCCCGTGCACGACCGGCGGCGGGAGCAGGCCCCGCGTCTGGTGGGCGCGGATGTTGCGCACCGTCATCCCGGTGCGCTCGGCCAGCTCCTGAATCGTCATCTCGCCCGCGGCGGGCTTGCTCCCATCCTTGGGGGGCTTGCTCATCCCCTCATCGTAAGCGGCAAGCGTTGCCCGTTCATCTTTTTTGCGTGGTCGCCGCAGAGAAAGGCGATCGCGCCGGCGATGTCCTCGGCGGGCGTGAAGGCGGGGAAATCCTGCTCTGGGCTCTCCGCCCGCATGCGAGGCGTCAGAATCGCGTCGACGACGACGACGTTGGCAGTCGCCGAGCTTCCTTCGAAGCCATCGGCCAGCGCCAGCGTCCACGCCTCGGCGGCAGCCTTCGCCGCGGCATAGGCCGCGTTGGTATTCGTCGGCGCCTGGGCCTGCTTGGACGAGACGAGCACGAAGCGGCCGTGCTCGCTCGCGAGCAGTGCATCGTGGAAGGCGCGCGTGCCGTGCTGGACCGTGCGGACCAGCAGGTCGTGCAGCAGGTCCCAGTCCTCCAGCGGCGCCGTCGCCAGCGGCTCCCCCCCACGCCAGCCGCCCACCAGGTGCAGCAACGCGTCGACCCGGCCGAAGCGCTCGACCAGCGCCCCGCACCACTGTCGGGCCGCCTCCTCATCGAGCAGGTTCACCCCCCGGGCGTCCCATCGGTCGCCTGGGAGCCCAAGCCGGTCCCCAATCTCCTCGGCCTTCTCAAGGGAGACATCGGCACCCGCGATCGTCGCCCCGGCGGACGCGAGCCGCTCGGCAACCACCGGCCCGAGCCCGCCGGAGACGCCGGCAATCGCGATCACCCGCTCGTCGAGGCTAGCCATATGGGGGAGACAGGATTCGAACCTGTGTAGGCATAGCCAACTGGTTTACAGCCAGTCCCCTTTAACCACTCGGGCACTCCCCCAGCTGTGCTGGCGATTCTAGATGGAAGCGGGCCAGCTAGCCCGGCTTGACGCCGAGCCGCTCCATCATCTGCTCGTTGAAGGCGGTCAGCGCCGACATCGGCCGCATGAAGACCGTGAGGACGGCGACGCGGTCGTCCTCGTCCAGCTCGAGGAAGTCGATGCCCTCCAGCTCGCGGTCGCCGACGTTGGCCTTGAAGCGCAGCGCGACTGAGTTGCCCTCACGCAACTCGTCTACATAAGTGAGGTCTTCGAGGGTGGCGGCGACGTGGGTGAGGACGGCGCTGACCGTCTCGCGGCCCTCGAAGCCGCGGAAGAGGACCGGGCTGTGCAGCTCGACGTCCTCGCGCAGGGTCTCGGCCAGCAGATCGAGATCCTTCGCTTCGGCGGCGCGGCGGAACGGGTGCGGCTCGGCCATGGCCTAAGCCTAAGGGGTATTTGGCGGGTTAGTGGCGTCATGCGCCACTAACCCGCCAATGAGATACTCGCCCCGTGCCAAGCGACCATACGCTCGCCAAGATCTCCAACTCGCTCGGGGCGAGGGGCCTGCGCTGGACGGGCAAGATGAACGTGCCGCTCTACCGGCTCAGCGGCGGGCGGATCGGCGGCAAGGTCGGCCGCGCGCCCGTGCTGCTCCTCACCACGACGGGGCGCAAGTCGGGGCAGCGGCGAACGGCGCCCGTCGTCTATCTCGCCGACGGCGAGAACGTGGTCGTGATCAACACCAACGCCGGCAACGCCAAGGTCCCGGCCTGGTCGCTCAACCTGATGGCCAACCCGGAGGGCGAGGTCGAGCGCGGCCGCAAGCGCTACCCGGTCCGCGCCCGCATCGCCGCGGGCGAGGAGCGTGAGCGGCTCTGGCGCGAGCACAACGAGCAGTACGCCGGCTTCGACGATTACCAGGAGAAGCTCGCCCGCGAGGCTTCGGTGATCGTGCTCGAGCCGCGCTAGCGGAAGCAAAGTTCTTCGCTGGGCGCCACCGGCCGGCGCATCGCGCAGGTCGCGGGGAGGAGAAGGATCGTCGACCCCGGCGCCCCGGCGATCCGCACCTGGTGAGAGCCACGGCCGAGATAGGTCTCGACGGGCGCCGGGACCAGCCCGCTCCCATGCGGCTCGATCCATAGCTCGTAATTTCCGACGCGGACCCTGACCGCGGCCGCGCCCTCGTGCCGCGGCCCGATCCCAGTGTCGTTGACGAAGAGGAGCCGTTCGCCCGGCCCCACGCGGACGCAATCCCCAGTGTCGGAAAAGATGTAGACCCTCGTCGTCCCGTTTCTGCCAAACGTCTCGCAGGGCCTCGCGGGCAGAAGCTGCATGCCGGGCTCAACCCGTGCCGGCCCAAGCCGACGCCCGACGACCGTGCGCGGTGCCGGGGGTCGCGGGGGCGCCGTTTCGCGCACGGGCTTGCCTTCCGCTTCCAGGAGCGCGTTGCGCGCGCAGTCTTCGAGCCCTCGCAGCTGGGCGCGAATCGAGGCGACGTTCGCCTTCATCGCGCGCAGGACCTGGCGCTCGTTTCGCCTTCCGGTTATTCCCGCTTCCAAGCCGGCCAGCGCTCCTTCGGCCTCGGAGACGTCGCAGGCGGGAAGCTCCAGCGTCCCCGCCTGATCGGTCGTGGCGCCTGAGCCGCCGCAACCGCCGAGCGCCAGCGCCGTCGCGGCCAGCACAACCCCACCGAAACCGATTCGCAGTCCAGCGCGCATCGGGGAACCCGTACCCAATCTCTCCTAATTTCGATCGAGCCTGCCTTCCGGCCGGCACGGTGGCGAGCCGTTCGCTAGCTGGCTTCGCGCAGCATCTGCGCCTCGGGCAACGCGCGCAGCTTCTTCAGCGTGTTGGTCTCGATCTGGCGGATCCGCTCGCGGGTGACGCCGAAGGTCCGTCCCACTTCCTCCAGCGTCAGCGGCTCGAGGCCGGAGAGCCCGTAGCGCAGCTCGATCACCTGGCGCTCGCGCTCGGGCAGCGCGTCGAGCGCCCGCCGCACGCCCTCGCGCTGCAGGTGCTCGCTCGCCTCCTCGAAGGGCTGCGCCACCTCTTCGTCGGCGACGAAATCGCCCAGCGCCGATTCGTCCTCGTCGCCGACCGGCTTCTCCAGCGAGACCGGCAGCTGGGAGACGCGCAGGATGTCGCGCACTTCCTCCAGCGGCCAGCGCAGCTCGGCGGCGATCTCGTAGGGCTCGGGCTCGCGTCCCAGTAACTGGACCAGCTGGCGCTCGACGTGAGTAACCCGGTTCAGCTTCTCGACCATGTGGACCGGGATGCGGATCGTGCGCGCCTTGTCGGCGATCGCCCGGGTCACCGCCTGGCGGATCCACCAGGTCGCGTAGGTCGAGAACTTGTAGCCGCGCCGGTAGTCGAACTTCTCGACCGCGCGGATCAGGCCCAGCGAGCCCTCTTGGATCAGGTCGAGAAAGCCGAGGCCCCGCCCCAGGTAGCCCTTGGCGATCGAGACGACCAGCCGCAGGTTGGCCTCGACCATCTGCCGCTTGGCGATCATGTCGCCGCGCTCGATCCGCTTCGCCAGTTCGACCTCCTGGGCGGCGGTGAGCAGGTCGACCTGGCCGATCGAGCGCAGGTAGAGGCGCAGCGAGTCGAGGCTCGGTTCGACCGTCAGGTCGAGCTCGGCGTCTTTTTTAGCCGCCGCGCCATTGCTCTCCTCAGCCCGTGCCTCCTTGTAGGCGTCCACGCCCTCCTCGGCGAGGACTTCGACACCTTGCTCGATCAGGTGCGCGTGCAGGGCGGAGATCTGCTCCTTGGTGACCTCGACCTCCTCGAGCGTGTTGGCAATCTGCTCGAAGGTGAGGTAGCCGCGCTCGCGACCCAGCGCAATCAGCCCGCGCAGCTCCTCCGGCTCCGCAAACGGCTGTTCATCCGAATCCTGATCCAGTCCCTGAGGGACCGTCTCCAACGGTTCGATCTCGCTGCCTCCCGTACAACCCTCTCCCCTGGCAGGGGAGGCCGGCCCCAACGCTCCGGCCGCAGCGAAGTATAGGCAGAAGAAATCGGTTCGGTCAGGACCACCTCAAGCGTGCCTGAGTGGTGGGCCCGGGTCGGCCGGGGCCCTGGGTTGCATAGGCTTCGTAGACCGTGGCCAGCCGCTCGACGATCACACCGGCGCGCTCCGCGCCCGACGTGCAGTCGGGTATTCCCGCGACCCAGGTCAGCCTCTCGCGCGTCGGCGTCACCGGCGTCGAGAAGGTGATTCGGGTCAATGCCGACGGCGACGAGAACCTCTACCACGCCAACTTCGAGTGCTTCGTCGACCTCGAGCCGCGCCAGGCCGGGGTCCACATGTCGCGCTTCGAGGAAATCGTCGGCGAGGCGATCGACGAGGTCGTGCTCGGCGAGGCCTTCCGCGCCGAGGTGCTCGCCGCCCACATCGCCCAGCGCGTGCGCGAGCGCCAGGGCGGACGGCGCGCCGAGGTCCTGGTCGAGGCGCGCTACCCCGAGACGGTGAAGACGCCGGCCAGCGGCATCTCGACCCAGGAGATCTACGGCCTCTACGGCACCGCGGTCTCCTCCGAGCAGGGCAACCGCACGGTGACCGGCGTCCAGGCCCAGGGCATGACCGCCTGCCCCTGCGCGCAGGAGATGGTCGCCGAGCTGGGACGCGAAAACCTCGCCGCCGCCGGCTTCGACGCCGACCAGGTCGAGCGGGCTATCGAGGCCGTTCCGGTCGCCACTCACAACCAGCGCGGCATCGGCACGCTCTACATCGGCTGTCCCGAGGGCGGGCCTTCCTGGATCGACGCGCCAGAGCTGGCGCGGCTGGTCGAGAGCTCGATGAGCTCGGAGATCTACGAGCTGATGAAGCGGCCCGACGAGCTGGCCGTGGTCGCCAAGGCGCACGCCCAGCCCCGCTTCGTCGAGGACTGCGTGCGCGAGATGATCCGCCGCGTGGTCGAGGGCTACCCCGACCTGCCGGCCGAGGCCTTCGTCATGGCCCGCCAGGAGAACCTCGAGACGATCCACCGCCACAACGTCGTCGCCGAGCGCTACGGCACCCTCGGCGAGCTGCGCGAGGAGCTCACCAGCGGCGAGCACCAGGCGCGCCACACGACGATGCGCGAGTGGCTCGAGTCGTCCCCGTAACCGGCCGTAACGCTTTTTGAATGCGTCGGGGCCAAAAAGCGTTACGGCGAAGCGGGCGCCTTTTCGGCTGAGACCAAGGTGCGCCGGACCAGCCTGACGATCGCCATCGGGTCTTGATCGATCATCCGCCGCGTGACTCGATGTACGAGATAGCCGGCATTGGCCAGCGCGACGCTTGATTCGCGGTCTCGCTCAAAGGCCACCCGGTCACCGTGGAAGGTGTAGCTGTCGGCCTCGACGATCAGGCGCTCCCGCGGCCAGAAGAAATCGACTAGGTACCCCTCGACCAGCACGTTGACCTGCGGCATGGGGACGCCGTTTTCCCGGCAGAGCACGAGAAAGTCGACCTCGGGCGGAGAGCGGGTGTCTTTCGTGCGCGGATCGACGCGCGCCGCGACGCGCTGTAGGCGCCCTACGCCCTTTCGCCCCCCCGGGCGCTCGAGCACCTCCCAGAGCGTTGGCCAGCTGAGACAGCCGACTCGGTCGGCCTCAACCAAGAAGTGCTCCATCTGTCTCTGGTCGAGCCGTCCTGCCATGTCGACCGCCGTGCGCTCGATGCGCGTGACAGGAATGCCGGAAACTTTGGTGATGTCGGGCGAGGGAAGAAGGCGCGTCTGGTGCACCCGGACGCCGTGCGGCCGTCGATTGCCGGACAGTCGCAGGACCTCGATCGGCATGCGGGAACCCCTTACCCCCCACAGATGAGCGGCGGTGGCGTGCGAGAGGACCGCGCCGGGGCCAGAGGCGAGCGTTGCGGCCATCCACTCGCCGTACCGGGTCAGGCGCCGGTGCCCGACTGCGAAGACGCCTTGGTGTACAGGGATGAGATGCCCATTCTCAACGCGGCTCCGAACTGCTCCCGAGCCCAGCCCTGCCGCAATCAGCTGTCGCCGCCCGACGACACCGTGTTGCTGCTCCGCCAGCTTGCGGATGATGGCGGTGGCGCGCCCTGGCGTCGCAACGGTTGCGCGTTCCGAAGCCTCGACTGCGCCGCGCCCAGCCGCCGTAACGCTTTTTGCACGGCCTCGGACGAAAAAGCGTTGCGGCCCCGGCGGGGCCTTGCTGGCGGGGGACACCCCAGGGACCGTGATTGGAAATGACGCGCACGTGGCGCGCCAAATGTGAGGGAATCGGGCCTAGCGGTCTACGGGAGTCGGCCGCGGATCCGAGAGCCGCCGCCGCAGGCCGAAGAAGTAATCGGCGCCGCTGATCAGGGTGACGGCGACGGCGAGGTAGACGAGCACGTCGACCCAGGCGGGGGCCGGGTTGGTCGCGATCAGGGCGATCACGGCGGCGATCTGCAGGACGGTCTTCAGCTTGCCGAGCCAGCTGGCGGCGATCACGACGCCACGCTCGGCGGCGATCGCGCGCATCATCGTCACCGCGAACTCGCGGGCGATGATCACCATCGCCACCCAGGCTGCGAGCCGGTTGAGCGAGACGAGCGAGACCAGGGCGGCGACGATCAGCAGCTTGTCGGCGATCGGGTCCATCAGCTTGCCGAAGGTGGTGACGGCCCCGCGCGAGCGGGCGAAATAGCCGTCGAGGCCGTCGGTGGCGGCGGCGAGGGCGAAGACCGCGGCGGCGAGGGTGTCCCCGTTCGGCGTCTCGTCGAGCAGCGCGACGACCACCACCGGCACCGCGAGGATGCGCAGCAGGGTGAGAGCGTTGGGAAGGTTGAGCGGGAACATCCCCGCTCAGTCTGACTCCTCCGCGCCGGCGGGGGCTGGAGTCACCAGCGCCGCGTCGCGGCGGGCGAAGTAGTCCTCGCCCTCGATGCTGATGTGGGGGACGACGCGTTCCATCCAGTTCGGCATCCACCAAGCCCACTTGCCGAGCAGGACCATGATCGCCGGGACCAGCAGGCAGCGCACCAGGGTCGAGTCGATCGCGATCGCGACGGCGAGGCCCACGCCGAACTCCTTGACGATCGGGTTGCCGTTGAGGACGAAGCTGGTGAAGACGCAGACCATGATCGCCGCCGCCGAGGTGATCACGCGGCCGGTGTTGGCGAGGCCTTCGATCACCGCCTCCTTCTCGTCGCCGTTCTTCTTGTAGTGCTCGCGCATCTGCGTCAGCAGGAAGACCTCGTAGTCCATCGAGAGGCCGAAGAGGATCGCGAACATCAGCAGCGGCACGAAGCTGACGATCGGGATTGAGTGGTCGAGGCCGATCAGCGAGGAGCCCCAGCCGAGCTGGAAGACCGCGGTGACGACGCCGTAGGCGGCCGCGACCGAGATCAGGTTCATCGCCGCCGCCTTGATCGGGATCAGCAGCGAGCGGAAGGCGAGCAGCAGGACGACGAAGCTGAGCAGGACGACGATGCCGATCATCAGCGGCAGCTTGTCGCCAATCTGGGTCGCGAGGTCGATGTAGCCGGCGGTCTGGCCGCCGACGTAGGAGTTCGCCGAGGTGCCTTGGAGCGCGCCGGGGATGACTTCGTCGCGCAGGTTTTCGACCAGCGAGACGGTCTCATCCGCCCAGGGCGCCGATTTGGAGATGACCGTGAAGACGGCGTAGGTGCCGGTCTTGTCGAAGGTCGGTTCGGAGACCTGGGCGACGTCGGAGGCCCCCCCGACCGTCTTCACCAAGCCCGGCAGCACGGCCTTCGCTTCCTTCGCGCTTTCGAATTCCGAGGCGATCAGGAGCGGCCCGTTGACGCCGGGGCCAAAGCCCTGGGTGAGCCCGTCGTAGGCCTGGCGAGCGGTGGTCGACTTGGGCAGGGCGCTGATGTCATTCTGGCCGAGCTCGAGCTGGAGCAGCGGGATCGCGAGGACGATCAGGATCGCCAGCGAGGCGAGGGCCGAGCGCCAGGGCCGGTCGGCGACACCGCGGGCCCAGCGCCGCCAGCCGTGCGGCTCCTTGTCGTCCGGGTTCGTTTTGCCGAACTGGACGCGCAGCGAGTTGATTCGGTAATCGAGGGCGCCGAGCATCGCCGGCAGCAGGGTCGTCGCCGCCGCTACCGCGATCACGACCGCGATCGCCGCGGTGAAGCCAAGCGTGGTGACCAGCGGGATGCCGGCGAAGGCGAGCGAGCAGAGCGCGATCACGACCGTGAAGCCGGCGAAGACGACGGCGCCGCCGGCGGTCGCCGCCGCGCGCGCGGCCGACTCGCGGATTTCCATCCCGTCGGCGATCTGCAGCTTGTGACGGGTAACGATGAAGAGGGCGTAGTCGATGCCGACGCCGAGGCCGATCATCGTCGCCAGGGTCGAGGCGACGCTCGGCACCTGAACCACGTGCTCCAGCAGGCGGATGATCGAGAGCGAGCAGGCGAGGCCGATGATCGCCGAGGAGATCGGCAGCACCATCGCCGTCGCCGTGCCGAAGGCGAAGAGCAGGATCACGATCGCGGCGGCGATGCCGATCGCGTCGCTCGCCCCGGTGTCGGGCTTGGAGAGCTGCGAGCCGACGTAGGCCCCGACCGAGACCTTGATCCCAACCGCTTCCGCCGGCTCGCCGGCGTCGAGCACGGCCAGCGCCTGCGCTTCGGTGAGTTCGCCGGGACCGGTGCCGAGGATGACCGGCGAGTAGCCGACCGAGTGGTCTTTGCTGAGGAAGGCGGCGCCCTGCGGGCTGAGCGGGCTGACCGCCGAGTTGACGTCGTGCAGTTCGTTGAGCCGCTTGACGCTTTCTTCGACCGCGGCGGCCTGCTTGGGCGCGGTCAGCTTCCCCCCCGCCTTCGCCACGAAGACCAGCGGGTTGCTGCCGTAGGCCTGTTCGGGCAGGTTGTCTTCGAGCAGTTCGGTGGCCTGGGTCGAGCCGGTGCCGGGGAGCGTCAGGTTGTCATTGGTCTTGCTCTCGCCCGTCTGGCCGAGGAGGACCAACCCGACGGCGAGCACGATCCAAGCGCCGATGACGGGCCAGTGGTGACGAGCGCAGAACCGCCCGATCGCATAGAGAGGCCCCGTCACGCCGTCATCATCCCCCTTCCCGCGGCGGCGTGGGCGGCGGAACGTCGCCGGTCTCGAAGGCGCCGGGCACAGAAGCGGCCAAGTCCGCCCCGAGCAGCTGGCGCAGCGCGGCGACGTGCTGGGCGTGGCTGGCGGCCAGGGCAGGAGCAAGCATGCGCGGTGCCGTCGTCTGCAGGTGGGGATTCCCGTCGAGCGCCGAGGAGAGCGAAGCGTTCTCGATTTCGTAGGCGAGCAGCAGGGCGTCTTCGCGGGTCTTCGGCGCCGGCTCTTCGGGCTCCGCCGCTTCCGCGTCGGTTTCGCCGCCGATGCCGCGGATCGCCTTGGTCAGCGCATCGACGTGGGCTTGGTCCTGCCCCCGGAACTGCGCCGCCACGGCGAGCGCCTGCCCGCGCAGCAGCGGCAGGACCTGCCGGTACGCCGCGACGGTGGTCAGTTCCCGTCCCAGCATCGCGTTGAGGACTTCGACGTCCCCCGCCTTCTCACTGTCCGTGGCGGCGCCATGCCCGCTCTTCCCGCAGCCAGCCAGCGCCAGTGCAGCGGCCAGCAGAAAGACGGCGGCGCGACCGAGGCCGCGCCGCCGACTGCTGATGGCAAATGCTCGCTTCGAACCCATGAAGAGGGCGCGAAGCATAAGAGGAGTTCTAGCCGCTTTTACTAAAAAAATCTAGAGCTACTTTGCTGCCTTCTTGGTCCGGCCCTTTTTGAGAACTTTGCCGGCCTTGGACTCCGGCGAGACGCCTTCGAAGTTCATCAGGACGGCAATGGTGGGAATTCCCTCCTCGCCTGATTTCGCGAGACGCTTTGCGCTCCCCGCGTGAATCTCGATTACGCGCTCGAGCGTCTCATTGACCAGGTCTACGGATTCTTCCCAGCCCTTCTCGTCGACGATGCCCGGAGTCCAACTGAGATGGCGATCCTCCCGGGCGTCGAACGTGCCGGCTGTTAGCGCCGCAACGACCTCGCCCATGAATAGCTCCACGACCGAAGCGCTAACGCCGGGCTTGACAGAGTCCGGCAGCTTCTGCCAGTCACGATCGGTGAGGAAAGCGCGCTCGGTGGCCCTGTAGTAGTGCTCCACCGCCCCGCGTCGGGGCTCCGTCTTGACCATTTCAATGCACTCGAAGTCCTTGAGAACTTTGACGTGGTAGCTGACTTGGCTCAGCCCCTCGTCGAGCTCCTTGGAAAGTTCGTTCGGACTCGCCATCCGCTCGTTGAGGATGGTCAAGATTTCCACGCGCAGCGGGTGCGCAAGCGCCTTTACAAGGCGTTGATCTACTCCCGCCTTGCTCTGATTTTTGGTCTTAGTCTTTGCGGCCAAAGCGACTCCTCATTTCCGTTATTACAGCTTGAACCACTCCATCGTATTGGACGCAAAGGCTTTTTTCCAAGCGGAAAGTGAGTATTTGCGGGCCTCGAAAACTTAATACTGGAACTTTTTCCAGCATTCAATTGGTCTAAAGCACCGTATCGGATGGGTCGCGACCCCCAACCGCAACAGCTGACGATTGCCGAAGGGGGTGAGGCAGGGTGAAGATTTCAAAGGCGGACAATGTCGTCCCGCTGCTTTCGACGACGAAGTCGCGATAGGCGACAGGCTTGCCAGCGGGTCGATCCTGAGGCTCAAGGGGTCGACCCGCCAGCTCGCCGCTCCGACACGAAGTCGTGATTCAGTTGTGGGATCACCTCCCGGCCCCCACACGACAACCCGAGCCAGCTGGTCGATCTTTCGGCGGAGATCCACCTTTGCCGGTTGTGTCCGCGTCTCGTGAAATGGCGCGAGGCACAAGCTGCAGAGCCCCCCAAGCGATACAAGGGGGAGAAATACTGGGCCCGCCCTGTGAGCGGATTCGGAGATCCTGGGGCACGCTTGGCGATCGTCGGTCTTGCGCCCGCAGCTCACGGCGCTAACCGCACTGGTCGAATCTTCACCGGCGATCGCTCGGGCGACTGGCTATACGCCGCCCTGCAAAGAGCGGGCTACGCCAACCAGGCGACAAGCAAGCATCGGAGAGACGGCCTCAAGCTCAGTGACGCTTACGTCACGGCAGTCGTTCGCTGTGCGCCGCCAGCCAATCGCCCGACGCCCGGCGAGCGCGATGTCTGCCTTCCCTACCTCGAGCGCGAGCTCGAGCTGCTGGAAAGGTGCCGGACCATCGTTGCCCTCGGCTCCTTCGCTTGGGACGGATCGCTTAGGGCGCTTCAAGCCTTGGGAGAAGAGATCCCCCGTCCGAAGCCGCGGTTCGGCCATGGAGCGGAGTCCGCAGTGGGCGAATGGACCCTGCTCGGCTGCTACCACCCCAGCCAGCAGAACACCTTCACGGGCCGGCTCACGGAACGGATGCTCGACGAAATCTTTGCTCGTTCGCAGATACTCACCAGCCGCTAACTGGGTCGCTCGCCGGGGGTTTCGTAAGCCAATATCGCCACGCTGGCGTTGATTTCCTGCGCTGCACCTCGGGAGAGGCGCAGCGCTGCCGCCTTTTGGATCGCACACAGGCGGCTCAGGGTCTGACCCATGAGCTCAGTCGTTTCTTTCCAACCCTGGGCATCGAATGCTCCAGGCGTCCAACTCAGGTGCCGATCGTCACGGGCATCCAGGGTGCCAGCCTTTAGCGCCAGGACCACGTCATCGAAGAGATACTGCAGGGAGCTAGCTGCAATCTGAGCCTTGAGCGACGCAGGCATCTTTTGCAAGGTCTCCACATCAAAGAAAAAGGTCTGCCTAGCCTTGAAAAAGTGCTCGTTGGCTCCACGTCTCCGCCTTGACGCAACGCGTTCGATGCATTCGAGCTCCTCGAGCAGCTCGATGTGGTGGTAGAAGGAGCTGACGTCGGCACCGATTTCCTCGCCGATTTCTCGAGCGCTTGCGACTCGCTCGTTGAGCACGGCCAAGATGTGCTCCCGGACCGGGTGCCCGAGAGCCTTGATCAGGCGCCGGTCGAAGAACGTCTTCAGCCCGTCCCCTTCTCTCAGCTCCCGCATCGACTTGCCTGTCTTCATGGGACCTCCTTGCTCGACGACGTCGGCTCACGATAGATCGCTCCCCGCACGCATATTTGCCGAAATAGCAGGAGATCGGTATTAATTGAAACTAATTTGAGCAATGGGGCGGTCTCACGCTTATCCCCCAAGGAGGTGGGCAGATGCAACGACCGCGACTGAAGCGCACCACGCAGCAGATGGAAGCGCCCAATGGCGATATCTACCTGCTCAGGCCCAGCGCCGGCGCAGACATCCACATCGAGGAACCAGACCGGGACGGGAGGCGCCTGCTCGCGGCGCTGGATGGGACGCGAACGGAGGCCGAGCTGATCGAGGAGTTCGGCGCTGAGGAGGTCGGCGACCTGCTCGCCCAGTTCGAGGAGCTCGGGGTGGTCGAGGACGCCGCCGACGACGACCGCGTCTCCGCTGCGGTGATGGAGCGTTTCGATCGGCAGCTGCGCTACTTCGGCGACATCACCGAGGGCCCAACCGCTTCCGCCTGCCAGGAGCGACTCGAAAAAGCCCGAGTCGCCGTGCTCGGCGTCGGTGGCCTCGGTGGCTGGTCCGCGCTCAACCTCGCCTGCTGCGGGGTCGGCGAGATGCTGCTTCTCGACTTCGACCAGGTCGAGCTGAGCAACCTCAATCGCCAGGTGCTCTACTCGGAGGCGGACATCGGCCGTCCCAAGGCCGAGGCGGCAGCGGAACGGTTGAGCGGATTCAACTCATCGCTTCGAGTCGAGCCGCGCGTACAGCGGCTGGACAGCCAAGCGGCGATCGCGGAGACGATCGCCGGCTATGACCTGGTGATCGACGCCTGCGACTGGCCCGCGCACGACATCGAGCGCTGGATCAACGCGGCCTGCTTCGAGGCACGGATTCCCTTCATCGCGATGAGCCACTTCCCGCCCGTCGCCCGAGTCGGCCCGCTCTACGTGCCCGGCGTGACCGGCTGCTTCGCCTGCCAGGAGATCGGCTACCGGCGCAGCTTCCCGCTCTATGACATCGCGGTGAGCCAACAGCGAGGCAAAGGCTCGCCGGCGGCGACCCTCGGGCCTGCCTGCAGCTTGATCGGCGGCCAGGTCGGGCTCGACGTCATGCACTTCCTCACCGGGCTGGCGCGACCGTCGACGCTTGGCGTCGGCCACATCGTCGACCTGCGCACGATGGCCACGGAACGGGAGCCGGTGGTTCCCGAGGCGGAGTGCCCGGTCTGCGGAGACATCCAGCCGTCTGCAGGCAAAGAGCTCCAAGGGACGGCGCCCGATCGGTAGGCCCGGCGCGGGCCAGGGACTACGAGCGTTTCGCCTGCGCTGCCCGCAGGGCAAGCGGGACGAAGAAAAGGCCAAGCCAGCAGTAGGTCGCCACTTCCGGGCTGATCAGAAGCGCTACGAAAATGGAGAGGAAGAAGACGCCGGCGACGGCGAGGGCGGACATCCTCCCGGCCTTCTCATCCTCGTTCGAGGAGCGGCTCAGCCCGGCCCGCCTGGCGTCTACGAAGAGCAGCGTGCCGGCGAGGAGCACGCCGATCAAGTTGACCGCGTAGAGGATCACCGCCGGCTCGTCGCCACCGTGGTCGCCGAGCACCTGGCTGCTGAACGGAATCAGCACGATCCAGGCGAGGTAGAAGAGGTTGAGCGAGATCAACCTTCCGTCGAATCCGGTGACGTCGGAGAAGAAGCGGTGATGCACCACCCAGAAGCGACCGATCACGGCGAAGCTGATCGCGTAGGCGAAGAGATCCTGCCGCTGGTCCCAGAGGGCAGGCCAGAGGTCATCGCGGGGAACCGACTCGGGCACTTCCAGCTGCAGCACGAGCAGCGTGATCGCGATCGCGAAGACCCCGTCGCTGAAGGCGACGATGCGCGAGAACTCGATCTCGTTTTCCTTCCGCTGCCTTGCGATCTCCAGTCTCGACACGGCCCCAATCATCGAGGGCACATGCGACGGAACCTCAGTGCTGCCGCCGCTCCTACAATGGAGCGGACCCGCCGACGTAGCTCAGCTGGTAGAGCACTTCACTCGTAATGAAGGGGTCCCCGGTTCAAATCCGGGCGTCGGCTTCCCCGTCAGTGCTTCGCCGAGCTCGCCAGGGGTGCCGGGCCAGCCACTCTCCCCGACGCACCAATCGGCTCGGGCGGTCCGACGAACCATCCCTGCGCGCAGTCGACCCCATAGGCGCGTAGGACGTCCAGGGTCTCTTGGTTTTCAACACCCTCGGCGACGGTGCGCTTGCCGAGGCTGTGGGCTACGTCAGTGATCGACTTGACGACCTCGCGGTCGGTCGAGTTGGCGAGCATGTCGCGGACGAACTCGATGTCGATCTTCAGGTGGCTGGTGGGCAGGTGCTTGAGATAGGTGAACGAGCCGAAGCCGGTGCCGAAGTCGTCAAGGGCGACGCCGCAGCCGAGCTCGTTCAAGGTGGCGACGAACTCGCGGGCGGCCTCCATGTTCGTCATCGCCGCCGTCTCGGTTACCTCGAAGATCAGGTGGGAGGGGTCGACTCCTTCGCCGACCGCCGCCCGCACCAACTCCATCACCTCGGTGTCGCCGATCGACGGTCCGGAGAGGTTGATGCTGACCCGCTCCCCGCCCAGCGCCAGACGCAGCCCTTCCTTGGTTACCCAGCGGTCGATCTCAGTGATCAGCCCGACCCGCTCGGCGGTGGGCAGGAAAGCACTGGGCGGGATCACCTCGCCGTCGTCACCAATCATGCGGATCAGGAGCTCCTTGTGGGAGACCTCGCCGCTATCGAGGTCGATCATCGGCTGGGCGTAGAGGACGAGCCGACCATTGTCGAGCGCGCCGCGGATCCGCTCGACCCAGCTCATCGCCCCCTTCGCCTCGCCGGTGGAGACAACGACGCGGTTCTTGCCGTCGTGCTTGGCCTGGTAGAGGGCGACGTCGGCGGCGACCAGGATGTCGTCGGCGACCAGTTGGGTCTTGCCGTCGAAGGGCGCGACGCCGATGCTGAGGTTGGCGGAGCTGACCTCCTCGACGGTGCGCCGGAGGTCCTCCGCGGCCTCGTGCGCGGCGGCGATGTCCGCCTCGGGAAGCACGACGGCGAACTCGTCGCCGCCGAGGCGGGCGACGAGGTCTGTGTCTCGCGCCCGACCCGCGATTGCCGCGGCGACGCTCTTCAGCTGCTGGTCGCCGAAGGCGTGGCCGTGGATGTCGTTGACGAGCTTGAAGTCGTCGATGTCGATCATCAACACCGCGCCGGCGCGGTCGTAGCGGCTGGCGAAGCGGAGCGCCCGTTCCAGCTCCCCGGAGAACTGACGGCGGTTGAAGAGGCCGGTGAGCGGGTCGTGCACGGCCTGATATTCGAGCTGCGTCTCCAGTCGCTTGCGGTCGGTGATGTCTTGATGGGTGCCGTGCAGGCTCACGACCACGCCGTCTTTCACCTCGATCTCGCCGCGGGCGAAGAAGGTCCGGATCTCCCCGCTTGGGTGGACGAAGCGCAGCTCCAGGGTGTAAGGGCGGTGTTCCTCGATCGCGATTTTGACGACCCGCTCGAAGTTGATTCGGTCATCGGGGTGAACAAGCGCGTCGATCTGGGCAAAGTCGACGGGAGAGCTCGCCTCGATCCCGAGCAGCCTCGCGCCCTCTCTGGAGAGCTGAACCTGGTCACGCTTGACGTTCCAGTCCCAGGAGCCGATCTGCGCGAGGCTCTGTGCTTCTCCAAGGCGGGCCCGGCTCTGGCGCAGCTCGCTGAGCGAAACGAGTTGGCGGGCGACGATCAGGGCCAGGACCATCGCGGTCATCAGGGTCACGGCGAGTCCCGGAAAGAACGGCTCTCCTACGTCGGCGCGAACCAGCGCGGCGATTGCCGCCGCCACGGCCACGTAGGGGAGCCAGTTGCGTCGGTTGCCCTGTGTGCGCGGAGGCGCCGCGGCCGCTGCCGCCGGCTTCAGCCTGCGGCTGGCGGCGATTACGAAGCAGACGAAGGCAACCTGGTAGGAGAGGTTCACAAGCGAGTTGTCTTCGTAGCCTCCGTGGAGGATCAGATAGCCGAAGACCAAGTCCCCGAGGATGAACATTCCGATCGCGGCGCTGATCCAACCCAAGCTCGCGCGCACTGCTGGGAGCGGGCTCCCCATCACGGCGGCAGCGAGGGCGACGATCAAGATCATGTCGCCGACCGGATAGGCGATCGTTGTCGCGGCTTCCAACAGGGTGGTTCCTTGGATCACCTGCGGGCCCAGGACCAGGTAGCTGACGGCGGCGGCGGCGCCGAGGCCGACGATCGCACAGTCGAGGGCAAGCTCGAGCGCCCGCTCACCGATTCGGCGCGCGTTTGGAAAGCTGAGGATCCCGACCAGCATCAGCGGATAGAAGGTGAGGTAGAGGGCGTCGGCCGGCGACGGATACGGAAGTTCGGCGCCCGCCGCTTCGCTGGCCAGTTCAAAGAGATCGCCGCCTGCCTGGCCGGCGAGGGCGAGGGCGATCCAAAGCCAGGCGCGCCGCAGCGCGGAGGAGTCGACCGAGCGCCGGGAGGCCCTCCCAGCGGCGAAGGCCGCAAGCGCCCCGAGCGGCGTGCCGAGGCAGTTGGCGGCGAAGGAGTGGCCGAATGGGAGCGAGGGAAAGAGCCGCCAAGCCACGAAGAAGAACAGGAAGAGCGCGGCAAGTAGGTAGATCGGCTGGCGCGCGGCGCGAGCGAAGTTGGCCCTGATGGCCTCGGTCCCCTCGCCTCCGGATTTGTCGCTCGCGTTATACATAGTGTGCTGAGCTCGACGGCCTGTTTATGTAGCTGACCGTAGTTCTGCCTACTAGGTGTTTCGGAAGTACGCGTGCTCAGCGCGAGCGCTCCCAACGGATGATGTGATCATCAGCGCTCGGCCGGGCACACTCACGGCGCTTCGTAGCGGACGTGTCCCGATCCGTCCTGCTCGACGACGACGAATCGCGTGCTGACCGACCCGACGACGGCTCGGCAGGAGAACTTCAGCCCCTCCATCTGGGGAACCGCGGATGGGCAGGTCACCCGGGCACGCTGCCCGCGCTGAGCGAAGCTGCTCCGCGCGATCGCCCGCTCGATCTTCTCTGTGTTGAGAGTGGTGGTGACCGATTCCGAGGAACCGCACGCCGCGAGCAGGCTGGAACCCACGATGAGAGCCAAGACAGTGCAGAGATATCGCCAGGACGGGGGCATCAGGCGAGCTTCTCGATGACCATGGATGCGTTCGAGCTCGCCCGCGTCCCGCCGATCGGCGTCGCGAGACCCACGGCCGCACTCGATGTGTGGTTCCTAACCGTGAGCACGGCGCCTGCGGGAACGACGAGTATCGCCTGCCCCGTGTTCTGCTGGGTGCCGGCGCCCGAGCCGTAGACCGCTCCCGGAACCAGGGTGCCGTTGACGAACAGTGCCATCTGGCTGGGCTCGGTGCCAGACACCGAGAAGGTGACCTCGTAGGTTCCGGCGGCCGTGAGCGTGATCCCGGCAGCACCGGGAGCGTGGGTAATGCCGGAAGTCATGACACCGTTGGAATCGAAGGTGACGTCGGCCTCGAGCGGCACGGTCTCCCCGCTCAAGTTGTAGATATATGCGTATTGCGAGAGCCCGCTCGTGCCTGCGGGGCCAGTCGCGCCAGTGGCGCCTGGCGCGCCGGCCGGCCCTTCCGGGCCTTCGGCGCCAGGGGTTCCCTGCTGGCCGGCTTCGCCGGACTGTCCGGCAGGCCCGGCGGGTCCTTCTGGGCCGACGGGTCCGATTTCTCCCGACGGGCCCGGTTCACCCGGAGCACCGCTCGCGCCAGCTTCTCCTGGCGCACCATTAGTGCCGGCTTCTCCTTGGGACCCGGTCGCTCCTGTTTCCCCTGGCGCACCGACTTCGCCCTGGACTCCCTGCAGTCCCTGAGAACCCGCGGAACCCGTGGCCCCGACTTCGCCCTGAGGCCCCGTGGCTCCCGCTTCACCTACTTCTCCATCGGCGCCGGCCGCACCCGCGGGCCCGGTGGCTCCAGCGGCCCCGGTTTCGCCTTGGACGCCCTGCAGGCCTTCAGCGCCCGGCGTGCCCGCCGTCCCGGTGGCGCCCGCGGCGCCATCACTGCCGGGACTGCCGGCTGCGCCGGGCGTGCCTGCCGGCCCCTGGGGACCGGTAACGCCGGGTGCCCCATTGGCGCCCGTGGCTCCCGGCGCCCCCGGTTTGCCTGCGGGGCCGGTCTCGCCGGCGGTTCCCTGGCCCCCCCGTGGGCCTCGATCTAAGTCGCAAACCGGGGGCGGCCGGTGGCCGCAGCGCGCGGAGGTTCCAACCCTGCCGGTGAACCCTGCTTTGCCGCAGGGCGGAAGGGGGTGCAGAGGACACGCCGCCGTAGCGATCGCGACCGGGCACAGGACAGCAATCGCGCCTATCGCGAAGAGCAGGATGCTCCGATATCCCGTGGACATGGTCAGGCTCCTCATCGCGTGATGGCCAATGGAGTGCCGGCGCCGATACGCCTCGCCAGCCAAGTGATTGCGTGGGTGCTGAGCCGGATGCAGCCGTGTGAAGCGGCCGTTCCGAGAGCCCCGGTGAGGTTGTTTGTCCCGTGGATACCGATCTGACCGGGGCCTCCCTCGAATTCCTGGAAGACATTCGACCTGGCGCTGGTGGCCAGCGCGAACGGTCCGCCGCTTTCGTAGGGAGAGAGAGCGAGCGCCTCTTCGATGAAGAACGATCCCCGCGGGGTGGGCGTCGAGGGCTTGCCGACAATCGCACGGAAGTGGCGGCGGGCGCGATCGCCGTGGTAGACGGTGACGCGCCGGGTCGAGAGCTTGACCGAGATGCGCCAGCGCGTGGAGGTGAGCTTCGTCCTGTTCGTGGAGATCCAGCCCTTGTGACTGTTGGGTCGCCCGGGAAGCCGGACGTACAGCCACGAACCTCTCTTGCGGCTACTTGCACGGCCGAGAATTGGGAGGACGGTTCGAGCTCGGGTCAGCGGCCGGCGGGAAGCAACCGATTCGATCCGTCCCGCATGGGCGCTTGGCCCGGTCCGGGCGACGTGATCGTGCAGGAGCGCTACAAGCGGCTGATTCGCGGGGGTGGAGGCAGCAGCCGGAGCGACGAAAGCGCATGCGAACGCTGCCGTGGCCAGCGCCGTCGCCAACCCCGAACCCCCCCGGCGAGCGCCGGAGGGGGTTGGGTCGTTGTCAGCCCTGCGGGTCATCCCGTAAACCGGGACGGGCCGCGCCGCGGCTGCAGCTGTGCCGCGGCACAGGCGCGATAGGGGAGCGTCATTGTCTTCGCCCGGGTGGCGTCCGTGAAGGTGACGCGGACGCTGACCTGGTGCGCGCCGGGAGTGGCTCGCACCGACATCGCAAACGGCGAGTTGGTCCGGCTGCCGATCGATTTGCCGTCAAGGCTGAAGACAACCCGCTGGATCATCTTGCCGTTGACGGTGGCCCGGAATCCCTCGGTGCAGGCCTCGCGCGGCGCAGATCGCACCGTGGCCCTGCCGTTCCGAGATGCCGGGGCAGCTTTTGCCCGGCGTCCGGAGGCAAGCCGGGAGCCGTTGCTTGGCGCTGCTGCCGAGCCAGTAATTCCCGGTGTAGTTCCGGGCGTGGGTGGCGACCCGGTTCCCGTGTCGCCCGGCGTTTCGCCGGAGGGCGGGGTGGTCGACCCGGTCGCGCACAGCGGCCGCGTCAGGGTGTTTTCGATCAGGCTGACCTGGCCGTTGCGAGCCAGCATCCTCCCCACCACCGTCGCGTTGCTGTTGAGCGAGATCGAGGTCAGCGCCATCAGGGTTCCCTGGAAGGAAGTGGTGGTGCCGAGGACGGCCGAGCTGCCGACCTGCCAGTAGACGTTGCACGGCGACGCACCGTTGACGAGCAGGACCGAGCTGGCCGATTCGGTGGTCAGCTGGGAGCCGATCTGGAAGACGAATTCGGCGTTGGGATCGCCTTCGGCATCGAGGGTCAGGGCTCCGGTCAGCAGGGCCGCCGCGTTGTAGCGATAGGTGCCCGGAGCGAGTTTCAATCCGCCCAGGTCTTCGCCGGAGAGGTCGTTCGCCGGCAGTACCGGCTGCCCCGCCGCGGCGTCGTAGGCGGTGGTGAGATCGAGCTGCGCCTGGGCGGCGACTTCGTCGGTCGCGTGGGTGGAGCCGTTGATGACGGCGGGCAGGCCGAAGCCTTCGAGTTCGGTGCCCGGCGAGATGCCGAGGTTGCCGTTGAGCACCGACGGCCCGACGTTGGTGACCTTGGTGCCGCCGAGGACCACGAAGGGGCCGGCGGTACCGAGGCCCACGGGCGCGGCCTGGGCCGCGGTGGGCAGCGCGAAGGCGGCGAGCATCGCGAGGGCGATGCCGGCAAGCCGGGTGCGCCTGAGATCGAATCGGTTGGACATGGATGTCCTCCCTATATGTCGAGCAGTCCTGACGACGGTCCTGATCCCAGCCGCTTCCCGCCTCGGGGGCGGCTCGGGTCATGAGGTCTTCGGTAGCCCGGCTCGCTCCGGCGGAGCTCCGTGGCTTTGCGGATTCGTCTCGCGACGAGGGTG